>Ga0209489_102299_pt1 | contig 38965 bp, 24 predicted proteins | sample SiratrowhiteBW_FD_187527 | JGI IMG/M metagenome (GOLD analysis project Ga0209489, IMG submission 187527) | Root nodule microbial communities of legume samples collected from California, USA - Siratro white BW (SPAdes) (version 2) | ecosystem: Host-associated > Plants > Roots > Nodule | place...
TATATATATATAATTTATATATTTCTATCACTAAAAAAATAATTTTTGAAGCCAATTATTTATTGGCAGATTTATTTAAATGATATTGAAAAAATAAAAATTCATGGTATTTGTAGTCGGTCTAAAATTAACTATAAATTTTAATACGTGTGCCATCATAGTGAGTTCGTATTTCCACTATCCCGTTTAAACTTTTTTTTTTTTTTTTTTTTTTTTTGCAGTATTCCATGTGGAAGTCATCTTCTTTTCCTTGTGTATTTTCCCTTTTTATAAGTGTTTTTCTTCACTCTGTATGTTGTTCCTCTTCTTCTCAAAGTCGATTTTTGTTTGAAATTTCAGCTTCTTATAAGCTCTAATTTGAATACTTTTTTATATGTGTTTTTGTATTGGTTTACGTTGACCTTTTCCATTCCATTCTGTAGTCGATTGATTGTGGTAAGCCTCTATTAAATATTTAAACAATAACCTTCATTTCTTTCGAATTCTAAATTAGACTTTATTGAAGTTTATTTTAGTCAATGTTGATTTTCTTTATTATTGATTTTACTCAACGTTGATTTGGTTGTTATTAATTATATAATTTCTACATAAATGGGATATGGAATGATGTCATAGCAAAATTTTGTTGTTATTTATCTATAAAATATTGTTATTAAGAGTGAAATTTTTTATTACAATGTAATATTATAATTACAAATAATAAATTATTTTAAGTTAAGCTATAGTGGAATCCAATCTACGAAACTAAAAAAAAACAGTATATACAATGAAAGACACATGCAAAAAATTGAAAGAAAACATGCGATGATAAAAATAATCGTAATGTAATTTTCTTATATGTTTGCAACAAATGTGCAAAAGAAATGCTGAAAATAAATCCAAACTCAAAATTAATTATACTGGTGAATCTAAAAAACTCAAAAAGAAAAAACGGTATTATAAGTATTTTAAAACATGTCAAATCTAATGTTTTATTTATTTTTAATTAGGTATGCTAAACAATCAAAAATATGGTTCTCATTGATGAAAATTGAGCAATCAGTAAACAGAAGTAATTTGTATATTCATACTCATATGAGAGTTTATGGGACACACATAAATGAAAAGGTTCGAATTGTTTATGTAAGAAATAGATCTGATCTCAATTGTACATTTAACTTCAGTATTAAGTGTAATACTTTTACTATGTCCTGAAACAATTTATAATTATATTTATTATTTGACTCTACTCATAAAATATGAAAAAATCCAAGGCAAATTATTTCAAAATTACCAAGCAGCATTTTTGCTCTCTTTTGAAATTAAAGAAATTCGACCTGCATGTAATAAAAACACCATCATTATATTATTAGACTCAATCTAACAGTGACAGTGTCTATATAAAGTCTTGGATTCTAATCTCATTATTATTTTTGCATATGTAGAAAAAACCATCATCATTCATCATTAATAATTGTTCTAAAATTTTTAAGGAAGGAATTATGATCATCAATGAAGATCAATGCTTAAATTTTGCAAATAATTGCATCACGAACAGTGTATTTCCGCGTGAATCGAAGCATGGGCAGTGGATAAAGAATGAACGTGTTGAACCTCAAAATAAGGTTCTTATCCTTTTGAAACAAACACAAATTTGTCGTTTTGGGCTCAATCAGAGCGTTTTGATGAATTGTTTTTTTGGATTATATAAAACAAGTTGGGCTAGGTATTGGAATGGGCCATTCGTTCCTGTTTCAGGAAAAGTCTAGCCCTATTTTCACCTTGCGCCGTGGACCGTGATAAGCTCCTCCCATCTCCTCCGCCAGATCTCAGCATCGCCGCCGCTGAAGTTCTCCTTCGCATTCCGTCTCCGTTTCTCATTATCGTAATCCCTCTCACTTCACTCCACTTTTGAACTATAGCAGCAATAAGCTTTGTTACGAGTTTTGGTGTATTGGTTCGTTTGATCTAAGCGTTTGAGATTACAACGGTGTCTGTGCAGGTTGAAGCTCGATAAGGACGGTCAACATGTGCCGACAGAATTCTCTGGTGCAACATTCCGGGGAAGAAGAAATTGCGGCTGACGAGAGCCTTCTGGTTTATTGCAAGCCTGTTGAACTGTACAACATTCTCTACCGCCGCGGTCTTCATAATGTAAAACAATGAATGCATCTTTCTTGCTCTATTGAATTTGCGCTGTGGTTTGATTTTGCCAATTTTTAAGTTGCACTTCGATTTTTTTCCTTACTGGAATGTTCCAGCAAGGCCAAAGCCGTTTACTACCTTGTGCTTGCGTGTGTGTCTGTTTTTGTTTGGCTCGTTGGAAACTGCATTTTTCAGTCTCTGGTTAAAAGTTTTTTTTACAATGTTATGAGCTGATATTGCTTGGAATCCAATTGAATATCCTTAGGAGAAACCGGTGTACGATTTGTATGATACTTCAGGACATAAAAGGGTCTTGTATTTGTTGTTGGACATACCTCCTCCACATTTGAAAGTTGTTCTTGAATTAACTTAGATTCCAACATTTGCTTTCAGAAAAAAAAAAAAATTTCAGAGTTTGATTGATTCTACTTTATAATTGATTTCTCTTGCAGCCTTCCTTTCTTAGCAGATGTTTGCGTTATAAAATAACAGCAAGGCAGAAAAAGAGGTAATTATTCCTTCCAATCACTGTATAATGTGTCATTTTATCAAGGGTTTAATATCTTTTCGGTTCCTAAACTTTTTCGAATTTTTGCTTTTAGTGCCTAAACTAATTTTTTAGTTTGGTCCCTATACTTTTCCTCTGTTAATAGTTTTAGTTGCTACTATCAAGTGACTTAACAGCTATGATGGCAGTTTAGTGACTTGTCACGTCTTCAAAGAGTTTAATGAGATAGCCATGTGTATTTTTTTTTTGGTAATTGTGTTTTTAATTCTTTACGTGTTCAAATTAGTTGATATCATCAAACTAGAAGGAGCAATGTGGGTCAGAGCCATGTGGACAACGCTGTATGAAATGCAGTAAAGTAGCTCTTACAGATGAATGTGAAAGGAACAATGGATGGCTCATTTGGCACAATCAAGCCTCATTGCTCCTCAAGCTTGAGGCTTCAGGGCTGTTTCAGGGCTGTGTACCCTTTGGGATGGATTGGTCCTTCTGGACCTCATTACTTTTCAAGCTTGAGGCTCTGGGGTTGTATTTCCTCAGGGTAGGATTGACCTTATGAGCCTCATTGCTCTTTGAGCTAGGCTCTGAGACTGCGTATCCCATGAGTTGGATTGGTTTTCTGAGCCTATCACTCTGAGTTTGAGGCTCTTGGGCATGTCACATGTGGGTTTGGATTGGCTAAAACCCGACCTGAAGGACCACAAACCATTCACTAACCAAATTACACCCAAATTTGGCTTTTTTGAGCTCTCAAATTATGAAACTATTATTAAGAACCGGGGGGAGTATTTAGTTTCATGACTCCATTTACGCTACCATTCATACTATTTTCTTGCTGCTAATGTGTTTGCTTGTGCGGCTGGATTCTAATCATTCATTGATTCATTTAATACATCATCTCACATCTATGTTTTTTTCTATTTTGGTAAAAGGATAATTAAGTGATAATGTTCAATAAATGAAATTTAAATTTTGGGAACCTGGAGTCCTCCTGCAAATTAAAAAACAAATGTAAATGTAAAAAAGGAAAAATAGTTAAAATTTATCTTCATTACTCACCTAAGAAAGCTGCTTAGGTCTTGAGATGATGGGCGCTGAGAAACATATACCTCCCTGAAGAAAGGATTGAAGATCAGGAAAGGGATAAAATAAAGTATTTGACTATTTTCCACTATGTTTCTGTATAAATTACCTAGTCTTGCAATACATCCATGGTAACAATAAAAGATTAAGCAGGTCAATTTACAAAATCCAAAGCTACTTTCTGCATATTGTCGCAAGTCCCAAAGGTGATACCAGTAATTTGTTTTCAACATTTTGACTATTAGCAAGCTTGATTTTTAGGTAAATTTACAATTATTAACCTGCACTAAAGGCATGCAGTGCCTGAACTAAAAGAGGATGTGTAACTCTAAGGGTAAGCACTTCCCTGAAGGATCAGCAAGTTGACCAGGAAGAGGTGCTGGCTCCTACCAGTGGCCCTGCTTTTGTTGCCTTTGGCTTCACTAGCAAATGGTTATTACTCTATTGCTGACACAAGTTAATCTTTTAATTGTCTAATATTTTTTTTTCTTTTATGTGTAAGCCAACTTTAAAAGTGTAGGGATCTAAACTTTTAAAGGTACAGGCTTTGTTTTCATTGTTTCTGGCTGGTGGATTGGTTTCTAGTTTAATTTTAGCAATATACAGTTGTATCTTTGTTAAAATTTACATTTAACAACTGGTTACTTGTACAAATCTTCCTGAATAACGATTAATGTAATAAGGAGTTCATATAAATTATGCTTTATCTCTTAGTTATGCTGCATCGGGTGCAATTGAAAATACTCTATGTGCTTTCTGTTTTATAGGTTGAGAGCAGGAATTGTGATTTTCAATTATAGGGACCGCTACAACATGCTTCGAAAGACAGAAGGTATAGCATATTATACAGCACAAGGTTCAACATTGCATCTTACTCTTGCTGTCGTATGCTTGCATATTTTGAGAAGAGCAATCAAACTGGTCGTCAACTTGTTATCATTTGTTTATGACTGAATGCTCTTCACTGCAGAATTGCCTCTAGCTACAATTTGGAAGTATAAGATTTTTGACAATGCTGCCATCTTGAGCTGATTTTTTTCATTTTTTTTTTCATTATCCCTCTTTCTTTGATAATTTTTTTTTTTTTTACTTAAAAAAGAATTTTAACATCACTGAGGCATTTCGAATCTCTTTCTGAATACAGTGACTGAAGACTTTTCTTGCCCGTTTTGCTTGATGCAGTGTGGAAGTTTTAAGGTAAGAACCGTGAGTTGTACTTTTATTATGTTCTTTCCATTTATAATTTAATAATTAGGAGAATTATTGTCTCTCTTATCTGTTTTAGAAGATAGGTGAAAACTCTGAAAAGCGTCATTCTTGAAGGATATATTGAATTTATTTAATATAATGATTCTCTTCTTTGAATGTTAAATGTAATATTGTTTTGAGGTGGTAAAAAATTAATATGTAAATATTGGTTAGATATTCTTTGGGTCTTTAATATTTTTTGCATATCTAAATGTGCTATTTTTTTCTGGATAATATTTTCCTATTTTGAGTTATAATCTGACACAGCAACTTAATGATGCTTTGTTTTCCACACTTCTTTTGGCTATATATGGTGTTCAAAATTTTACTATAAAGTCACATGAACTTTTCTGTAGAAAAGTTTTGCATATTCATAGCTAATATAATTTCCCATTTTCATAGTTATTGCTCAGTATCTATTTATCGTATTCTCCTTGGCAATTTTATCAATCTCAGTTTATCTATGCAGGGTTTGCGACTTCATCTCTGTTCATCACATGATCTATTCAACTTTGAGTTCTGGGTTAGCAGTTGTAACTAAAAGTTAGCTTTAACATACTGATCCTTCTGAATGGCTTTTGAATTTGTTCTTTTTCTAATTTTGTAGGTTACTGAAGATTACCAAGCAGTGAACGTCTCAGTAAAAATTGATATATTGAGAGCAGAGGTCAGAACCTTGTTTAAATTTGATTTGTAGTAAATGGTTTATTTTCTTAGTGATTGAAAATTGTTCACTAAATATTTTGTTGTTCCAAGTATCAAAAGTGCGTGTCATCATTTTAATAAGATTGAGAGATGAATTTTTTTCCCAGAATATTTTATTGAATTCCCTTCATTTGAAATGTATTATTAGTTTCTTAACTTTTATGTATCTGCATGCAGAATGTTGCTGATGGAGTAATTCCACAATTGCAAACCTTCTCCTTCTGGTTGGTTGTGGATATTTATTTAAACAAGTCGCTAACCAATTCATATAATTTTGAGCAAGCTTACTAAATTAAAATTATTCAATAACAAAAAATTGTACAGTTCAAGGCCTCGAAAACGTAGAAGAAAGGACTCTGTTCAAAATGAAAAGCGCAGCAATGTACAATTTATGGAGTTGGATTCACCAGAAGACATACAGAATGGATTTATGCAAAAAGATGATGGTAGGAATTGTACTTTGATGCCTTCTGTGACTACGACTATAATTAGAAACAATATTTTGATATGTATGCTATGTTTTTATATTTGTGTACAGCACGCAAAAACCACTAAAATGCCTTGAGATTTTTCCTTAGAACATGCTAGAAGAGGAAACTTCTTTTTTCTGTGAAAAATTGTAAAAAGAAAAGAGAATTGGAAGAGGTTCTAAACTGTAAAACAGAGAGGACTATCGTGCACTGTTGGTGGAATTTTACCAAAGAAAATAAATGTGTTAGAGGAAAATTGCCACTTACTGTTTTGAACAAATGGTTTAGGGGAGTTAAAGAGTATTTCACTGTTGTTTGGGATGACTCCTTGTCGCATATTAGGTGTTGACACTCCTCATCCTTTTGTTTGTTTCTGCTCTTTCGCTATGTTCTCATTTGTTCAGCACACAAGGACACAAATACTCTTGGAAGTTGTTGCCTTCTTATAATTTAATTTAGATTCACAAAGTGCTTCGTGCCATGAAAAACTCCTTGAATCTCCCTTTCAAAATAAAAGATTGCAGTTTGATGGATTATTTTTACTTCAGTATATGGGGGAAGTATTTTGTTACTTACAAGTAACGTCTATAAAATTCTTTGGTTCATGTATTCTAAAGTTGTAGATATCCTATGCTGCAAAGGGGAGAACGTGTCCAGAACATCTCGTAATGAGAAGATACTGCCTATTGGAAGAAATAATGGAGGGAAATTTGGTCCCGATCATCCCAGCACCATGGACGACCTGGAGCATGTTGACTCCAGTTTCAACATTTCAGGTGTTTCGATTGCCATGCCTCAATCTTCTGGAGACCCTGAATGTAGTAAATCAATATGTAAAAGTGATCCTGCTCTGCCTACTAAATCAAAGAAACTAAGCATGGACCGAACAGACACAAAAAAGTATGTAAATAGAACCTTTCTCTTATTTTTTAATTTTAAGAATACAAGTTTCAGTTGTAAATGAAGGCTTAACTATTTTTGATTTTATTATTATTGTTTTATAGTTAGTTCTATTGTTCTTTTAGGCGCTGGCGCTATAAATAAACGTTTTCTAGTATCATAAGTGTAGTTTCTGGTAAGAGTGGTCAATTTTTAAACCTCTAGTTGTATTTTTTAAAACACTAAGAACAATTTAAGTGATTGATCAATGATCTAAAATAATACTCCATGCGTGGATATTTGAGTTGTAGATTATCTGTATTGTATTTCTGTTACCCATGGTTAAAATTTGTTAGCGAATGCAGACGCATCATTACTTATACCATTGGCATCTGTGATAAGGTTTTATTTTATTTTTTTAATAATTTTTTTAACTATGCATCGCCATGATATTTGATTAATTTGAGAGAAGTGTTATACCCATGACCTTTTTTTTTCCCTACATTTGTCATGAATCTCCCAATTTGGACATTTAGATTCTGTTTTTTAATTCAAAATTGTTTATCCAGCCGAATGCTTCTGCAGAAGAGACTGTTCTTTCACTCACACAGAGTCCAGGTGATTAGTTATCTTAGATCTTTCAAATTTATTATTTGCATGTGCTGCATAATCTGCTTGATGCATGGAATTTTTATGTATAACTTAATTGCTAGAAGTGAATCACAGGCTTATATGATTTTTTAATTGTAGAAAACTTTGGTTTTTATTTTAAACAGCTTTCTCTTTCATGCATAAATTTAGTACTAGTCTGCTAATCCTCAATTTATTTATTGCTTGCTGTTGGAAATTTGAGTTTAAATAAACCAGAGTATACGGGGGTCAATGTTTATTAATAGTCTATTGTCTTTTATATCTCCTAATTGTGAGAGCTCATTTTCTCATATTCTAGAGACACTGTTAGAATCTTCTGTTGTTGAAATTGTAGAGATTTTTAGGTAGGGAAGGAGGAAAGGAAATTGTATTATCGGAAATTCTAGAGATTTTTGATCTATCCTAAATATATAGCATATGCCCTCATGTATTATCGAGAAATAAGTCATAAAATATGGAGAGTACTCTTAAAAGATCATCTGAGATACTTAAATATTTAATATACAATAAAACTTGATGTTCATGAATTAATTCATTTTAAAACTGCGAATCTGGAGTTGTTTGAGGGGTTTCCTATACTATTGCTTACTGAAGGTGGTTCTAGTCACAATTTCATCACTAGAGAATTGGTGTTTTCTTTGGTTTTGCTGGTGAAATGCCTCATCAATTAGTCAACGGGCCGAGTTCACCAATTCCTAGGATTTCAAATTTAAATGCATTACCCAACCGGTACATGAACACGTTTGAATGTGTTGGAATAATTTAACGAAGTCAACTTAAAGTGATTGGGCTGGTTTGAGCTCAATTGATTTCAAGGGTGACCTCAACCCAAATTGATTGGGTTGTGGGTCAAATTGGGTTGGTTTGACAGATTTGTATGTTATGAATTGTTGGAACCTAGGGTTTGTTAGTTCTCTGGGTTGGGAGCCCTGGCTCTTTCTCTGTATTTTACCCTTCATCAAGCTTAACAAAATGTAGCATTATTCTATAATAAAGGAAATTGACTGTACTTCTGTTAGTGGACTTTATCTTATATCAACATTTGATTTTCCTAAGCACTGTCTAACTTTTGTGTGTGTTAAATGAAGCCTATGGCACTAGAACAAGTGTTGTCAGACCGTGATAGTGAAGATGAAGTTGATGACGACATTGCAGATCTTGAAGATAGAAGGGTAAGCTTGAAACCTTTCAATTGTTTATTTCTCAAATTTTCCACTTTTGTCTATATGTCCAAATGATGCATTTGAATTTGTTATTTCTGGGCCTTTTGTAAAGAACAGGAACATGATTAAATTTAGTGTAGTGCTTCATTGCCATGTCAAATTTGACTGACTTTATGCTCTTTTCATGTCGTCGAAAATTCCTTGTTCAGTTTGGTCCTCCCTACTCTAGTTGCTCCTCTAAATCTTGTGTATTTACTATTAAATATTTACAGTGGCACAAAATGAGATTAATCACTATAATTTATTGCTTAACTGTAATGTTGCAGATGCTTGATGATTTTGTGGATGTTTCCAAAGATGAAAAACAGCTCATGCATCTCTGGAACTCTTTTATGAGGAAGCAAAGGTGTTTAATGATAGCAGCCATATATTAATCATTCTTTAGTTTTCTTTCCTCCTCATTAGTAACACTAGTTTGCTTGTTAGGTTTTTGCACGATAAGCATTCTTTATTGTGTGTATGATTCTGTTGGTTACTTGTGCTTTTACTGTGGCAGGGTGCTGGCGGATGGTCATGTTCCGTGGGCCTGTGAGGCATTTTCCAAGCTTCATGGAAAAGAGCTGGTCACATCTTCAACTTTATTCTGGTACTTCTATTCTCCATTGATATTTCTCTAATTTCGTGGAGTTTTCCTACTAAAAGGAATGAAGCTGAATGATCAGCGAATAACCTGTCATTAATACGAGTTTTTTACGGAATTCATGACTTAATTTAATTGTATAAAAAAACACAAGATATATTTTATCTTATAACAATATTTTAGTGACATCAGATCAACCAGTCGTAGTACTTTAGTTTGTAAACTTTTGCTTATAACTTCAACTTATCTGTTTATTTTTAAGTTCTGTTTTTAAAAAATATCCTTTGATGCAGCAGGTGTTGGAGGTTATTCATGATTAAACTTTGGAATCATGGTCTTCTTGATGCCTGCACAATGAACAACTGTAACATAATATTAGATAGTTACAGAAACGAGGGATTGGGTACTAAATATTGAAGAACGAAAGGAAACTGACTCAATACAAGAATATACAATCTTCCCTGCCTTGTATTTTGCTTGACTGCAGGTTCCCATTTTAGTCCTTGCATAATTTATTATGATTTTTTTTAACTAATATTGGTCTGTACATTGTATCAATATTCCCAGTGTATTGAGATTGAAATTTAGTTTATTCTCACAGAAATTACACTTCTGAATCGTATCTTGTCCGAGAAATATAATTTTTAATATGATAATAAAAATGTATAAAGTACCAAAGTTTTATTACATCATTAAATTTTAGCTGGATATTTAATCTTTTCTTTGTCACCATATTAATTTTAATGGCATTTAAAATTTTAAAATGCTGCTTGGCTACTACCACTCCGACCATTAGCAGATTTTTCTGGATATGTTGGTTATTAGGAAAATAAATGTTTTAAACCCATTTTCACTGCCTGCAAGATGAGAAGTTGATGCTTCCCAGGTTATTTATAATCTTTATGTCTTTCTCTTTTTTCCTGAATTGTCAAGAAAGGTACACCCGTGCGAGAAATATGTAAACCACATTCTAATCAATTTTAGCAATTTAAAAAATGTCAAAATAATAGAAAGTATAATGTTACACAATGTTGTTAAAATCGAGTGAACTCTATTCGTGCGATCCTGCAAGTGAAGGAGACACAACAAGGTGAGGTGCACGACAGATTGGGAGATCCTGAAATCGGAGGATTGTGTTCTGCGTAAATCCGTTTGAGCAGTTAGGAACCAAGTTAAGGTGACCCAACTGATAATATGGATTATCCTTTTCTTCAGTGGTTCCCTTTGCAAATTAAAACAGAACCAAACAACTCCTGACAGGGCGCATAATCAATGAAGAAAATCATGGTTTTTGTAGTCTGCCATCGATGCACTCATGAGCATCGCGTCTCACCATCTTTGGCCCTCGCATCAATATCGCCAATGCGGTCTTTGTCTTTGTTACCTTTATCTTCTATTGTATTAGGTAATATGATTTACCAAAATATGTTCCATATTTCATATTGTTCTAAAATACATATTTTATATTCTCAAGTCTATGTTCTGCAATATAGAAAATTAACTTATAACATTTCGAGTTTGTCCAATTTAAAAGATTTTTTTATATTGTACACTTTAAAACTCAACGAGAGATTCATCGAAATTACTACAGCTTACCAGAATGAAATGCCTATTTTACAGGTTAGGCTTCCTCCAGGAAAAAGAAAGAGATGAGTGAATAATTCTTTTTTGCTATCTTTTATTTGCAGTAAACTCCCATACATATAGCTGGATTCTGTTACAATAGAAAAGAACAAAATCTATGAAAGATCCTAACAAATTTAGAGATTACTGGTATGCCCTTAAACCTATCTTTGATTTTCATCTTCTATTTCATTTTGCCTTTCACCGTGCAGTCATAGTTATCAAAATACTTAGGTTTAGTGCTCTGTCTTTTGGGCTTGCTCCTTGCTGTTGGGTTGCTCAATTCGGCCTCTTTGTGGTCCTCTGTTATCTCTTCTTGGGCCATTACATCCCCTTTTCCTTCAACAAATACCTTGTCTTCAAGGTGCAGTGTTGGATAGTCTCTCTGCAGTGTTTCAAGATTCTCCCAAGTTGTATCTTCAGGATATAAACCCTTCCACTGAATCAATGCTTCTACTACATCAGATTTTGCAGAAGTCCTCCAATCTAGCACTGTAAGGGGTTGCAACTTGGGTTGGTTATTGAAAGCTGCTGGTGGCAATTCCAAAGTAGGTGTCTCAGCTTGATTATGGAATGGTTTCAGCTTTGAGACATGAAAAACTGGATGAATTTGTGCTCCTGGGGGTAATTCCAATTCAAAAGCCACTTCTCCAATCTGTTTCACAATAGGAAAGGGACCATAAAATCGTTGGGCCAGCTTTGAGATTGGAAATTGTCGTGCAGTTACTTGTCGATATGGTCTTAATTTCACTAGCACTTGATCACCTACTTTAAAGGGGTGAGACAATCTCTTCTTATCAGCATAATACTTCATGACAGATTGCGCCTTGATCAATTTGGAACGCAGTTTATCAAGTAACTCCTGTCATTTAGTTAGATCTGCATTTACGGCTTCATTGCGACTAGTTCCTGTGATGTACTGGGGTAACGAAGGAGGTGGCTGATTGTAAACAATCTCATAAGGAGTGACCCCGGTAGAAGAGTGCTTTGCTGAATTGTAGTGTCATTCTGCCCAGTGTAAATATTTTCCCCATAGCTTCGGTTCAACATGTACAAAGGCTCTCAAATACTGCTCTAACACTTTGTTAACTGCTTCTGTTTGCCCATCGCTTTGCGGGTGATAAGCTGAGGACATTCTTAATTTTGTGCCACTCATCTGAAAGAGTTCTTTCCAGAAATTACTCATGAAGAGAGGGTCCCTATCAGAAATTATGCTTTTAGGCATGCCATGTAACTTGCACACCATGGAAGCAAATAATTCAACAACCTTAACAGCTGAAAAATTTGTTGGAAGCATGCCAAAGTGGGCTGCCTTAGAAAATCTGTCAACAACCACCAAAATCACAGAATAACTTTGGAAAGAAGGGAGCCCTGTAATGAAGTCAAGAGATATATCCTCCCAAACAGCCATGGGAGGTGGAATTGGCTGTAATAACCCATACGGCAATTGTGTAGGAGATTTGATCTGCTAACACACGACACAACCTTTTACAAATTCAGCCACGTCTTTTTTCATTCCTTTCCAATAAAAATTGTCGCTCAATCGCACATAAGTTCTATGAATCCCAGCATGACCAGCCATAGGTGTGGCATGAAATTCATCCAAAAGAACTTGCTTAAGAGGAGATTGGTCAGGAATGAAAATCTTATCATGATAAAGAAGAATTCCTTTAACAACTTTAAAACTTGGATATTCTTCTGGGCAGCGGAGCACTTGTTGGTATAGATGTTTGAGTGTTGAATTTGAACTATAAATCTCTTGTATTTTTGTTACCAATTCACACTGTGGTACTGTTAACCCCATCATTTGTGGCAAGCTCTCATCTAACCTGCTCAAAGCATCAGCTACAAGGTTAGCTGATCCTGGTTTATACATAATTTCATAAGTATACCCCAGCAACTTGGACAAATAATATTGTTGTTCAGGTGTTTGCACAACTTGCGTCATCAATTCCCGAAGACTGCGTTGATCTGTATGGATTATGAATTTTCTGCCCAAAAGGTAAGTGCACCATTTTTTGACAGCTGCAGTGATTGCATGTAGCTCTCGAACATATGTAGAAGCTGAAATAAGCTTTGGGCAGAATTTTTTACTGAAATAACAGATTGGGTGGTTATTCTGCATCAAGACAGCCCCCATCCCTTGTCCGGACGCATCTATTTCTATTATCAAATCCTCTTGAAAGTTAGGTAACATTAACACGGGAGTATGAGTCATAGCATCCTTCAAGTGATCAAATGACTGTTGCGCTTCTTCAGACCAAGTAAATGAATCCTTCTTGAGCAAATTCGTGAGAGGAGCAGCTATAGAGGCATAGTGCTTGACAAATTTGCGGTAGAAGCCTGTCAATCCTAAGAATCGGCGCAATTGTTTAACGTTGGTAGGTGCTGGCCAAGCAACCATTGCACGAATCTTTTCAGGATCTGGACTGACACCATCCCTGGATATTATATGACCCAAGTACTCTATCGATTCCTGGGCAAGCAAGCATTTAGTCCTCTTGAGGAAAAACTGGTTAGTCATAAGACATTGAAAAACAATCTCCAAATGAAGGATATGGTCTTCTAATGACTTACTGTACACTAGTATGTCATCGAAGAACACTATAACAAACTTACGTAAGTAGGGCTGAAACAGTATATTCATAGTCGACTGAAATGAAGCCGGCGCATTACACAATCCGAAAGACATCACTAAGAATTCATAGTGGCCCTCGTGTGTGCGAAAAGCAGTTTTTGAAGTATCACCTGTATGTAGCCTAATCTGGTGGTACCCGGAGCGTAAGTCCAGCTTTGAAAACCATTTTGTCCCATGAAGTTCGTCAAGCAATTCTTCAATTGATGGAATGGGAAATCGATCTTTTACTGTAAAATACGTTGAGAGCCCTATAATCAACGCAAAACCTCCAAGATTCATCTTTCTTTCTTACTAGCAGAACTGGGGATGAGAAGGCACTGTTACTCCGTTGTATAATTCCCTTAGCCAACATCTCTTTTATCTGACATTCAATCTCATGTTTCTGAAAATGTGGATATTTGTAGGGGCGAACATTCACCGGATTTGACCCTTTCAAGAGAGGAATGTGATGATCAGTTTCTCGAATTAGAGGAAGCCCTCGTGGTTCCTCAAATAATTGGGAATAATTTTTCAGCAGTTCCTCAATTTCTGGCACCCATGACGAAGGTGTAGGAGACTCTTTTGTTGAGGATAGTAACTGCAATTGAAAATATTCCGCTACACCGTCAGTGGAAACCATCCTCTTAATTTGATGTATTGTGGCTTCTTGAGGGGTTGTTCGTTGTTGGCCCTTGAGTTCAACCAATTTTCCTTCTCTAATAAATTTCATGGTCAATTGTTCATAGTCAGTTAACACTGGCCCCAATGTCGTCAACCATTGCACTCCCAATACGACCTCAGCTCCACTTAATGGTAATAGAAACAGATCAACAAGGAATGTGTGAGATCCCAATTGTAATGGTACCTGTTTGCAAATAGATGAACATGCGAGCTCTTCTCCGTTGCCAACCAATACATGAAAACTTTGGGCCGGGGTGACTTGAAGTCCCAAGAATTTGGCTATGCGAGCTTGGATGAAGTTATGGGTGCTCCCGCTGTCCACTAGAATCGCAATTGCGGAACTATTGATATGATCCAAAACCTTGAGAGTTTGAGGTATTATGTGGCCCGTTAATGCATGTAAGCTGATTTGGGCCGCCATTGTATCCGGTGGTTCAGGCGGGTCATTAAGAGTCGGGTCGTCTATACGAAGGAGACTGTTCAAATCAATCTCATCAATTCCAGGGTCGTTTGATTCCGCTATCAACAGCATAAACTCGCGTTTGCATTTGTGCCCTGGTCGATACCGCTCGTCACAGTAATAACACAAGTTCTTTTCACGATGACTTTGGAGCTTGGCTGGCGACAACCGTTTGACGGCAAGCGGATTAGGGTTCGATTTGGGTTTCTAAAAATATGAGTTTGCAATTTGAGTGTTGGGAGGAAGGGTAAACGTTGCGGGTTTGGCGGTCGAGGGAGAAGGACGTGTATACCGGTTTGATGTGGAAGCTTCTGTGAATTTTTCCTCTTGCAATTTTGCTAAGCTCACGGCTTGGGACAATGAAATTGGTTGGAAGGCTTGCACCTCTCTTCGGATTTCAGGCTTAAGACCTGAGATACAGCTAAGGTAGAAAGGTGGAGGCAACCCCACAATTCGATTTGCAAGAGATTCGAACTGGTTTTGGTATTCTCGAACAGTTGAAGTTTGACAAAGTTTGAACAAGGCTCCTCTTGGGTCTTCGTAATGTGATGGTGCAAAACGAATTTCTAAGGAATGAAGAAAGTTTTGCCACGTTGATATTAGGTTGTTGTCATGCATCCATTGGAACCAAGTAAGAGCTTCTCCTTCCATGGAGAAAGAAGCCATTTTGAGCCTTTGATCTTCCGGAGTTCGGTGATAGTAAAAAAATTGCTTGATTTTGAAAATCCAAGCTAGCGGTTCAGACCCATCAAATCGGGGCGTGTCCAGTTTCAAAGAGGTTCGAGAAAATTGTTGAAGAGGGAAATCACCGGCAGCAGTATCTCCAGACCCCACTCGCAGCGCCACTTGAGCTTCCAAATTGGACATGCGAACATTCATAGCTTCTTGGAAAGCTTTTTAGTTTTCAAGTAGTTGAAGAATTGAATCAATTTTTTCATCGTTTTTTGACCCAACCATGGCCTCTCAACGAAAGCACCAGTTGAAATGCTTATTTTACAGGTTAGGCTTCCTCCAGGAGAAAGAAAGAGATGAGTGAATAATTCTTTTTTGCTATCTTTTATTTGCAATAAACTTCCATACATATAGCTGGATTATGTTACAATAGAAAATAACAAAATCTACGAAAGATCCTAACAAATTGAGAGATTACTGCTATGCCCTTAAACCTATCTTTGATTTTCATCTTCTATTTTATTTTGCCTTTCACCGTGCAGTCATAGTCATCAAAATACTTAGGTTTAGTGCTCTGTCTTTTGAGCTTGCTCCTTGCTGTTGGGTTGCTCAATTCAGCCTCTTTGTGGTTCTCTGTTATCTCTTCTTGGGCCATTACACAGAACCATCGCCAACCACCACCTCTAGTCACCGAATATCTCAACTACCGTCTCCAACCATCTCAAGCCACCGCACAGACTACAAATGCTCCAAAGAAACATAATGCCTCTCACATCTTAACATTATTTTCAGAAGGCACAGTTGTCATTTAAAATTATTTAGGAGTGCAGAATGCAACCCCCTTGTGGGCCTATAAATTTTGGACCAACACAAGCCTAATAATAGCTTTTAGATGGCTTCTTCATGCACCTCCATAGAGGAAGTAAAAATACCATTTTACCGTCTTTATTTTCTTCATCCTCTCGGTCACACACATCACCTTCTCGCATTTCGAATTATATAATATAAAATACAGTTATTTATATTTTAGAATAAAAAACATAATTACCAGTTGAAATATAAAAAAATATGTTATGAATTATAAATTTAGAATAAAAAATATATATTTTGAATTATATAATCTATAATAAAAAAATATTTTAGACTGTATAATTCAAAATATAAATTTTAAAAAATTATTTTAGTATTTCTTGAACTGTGAAGGTACAGGAAGAAATGCATGGAGGTGCAGGAAGATGCTCTCTAGTATTAGTTGAATTTTCCATCGACCTTGAGGACATGGTACAGTAAGAACTCGGATGAAAATAAGAAGGGTCGGGTTCCCAAACACAAAAGAAAATGGTCCGAAAACATTATATTGGGTAGTTATCCACTTATGCAATCAAGATTGCACAATACTTCCTGCAACCCATCACTTTTAACCTGTACCTCATCACTTTTCAAATATACCCTTATGACAAAAAAAAATTTTCGAAAATACTTTTTAAAAATATATTCTTTATAGAAATATTTCAAAAAATATTTTTTAAAATATAAAATTTGTATTTGAAAAAAAATTCCAAAATTTATGAGCTTAATTTTATATATCTATTACAGTAGAATGAATTAACTTAACGTATTTAAAGCACTACATTAAATATATCTATACACGCATTGATGACAACTAGAGAGAATTGGACTATTTTAGCTCAATATTTGAAGCAGAAAAAACTCATCCCCGTCCGAGAATGGATACATCATTATCGTTATTTTTTCAAATATAAATTAAATATATTTTTAGAATATTTAAAATTTATATATAAAAAAATATTATCATGTATTCAATGTTATAAAGATATACATTTTTTTTTCTTAAATGTGAAATTCCAATAAAGAAAATATAATTTTATAAATATTAAATAATAATATCAAATAACATTTTAGATAAAGGTTAAATAAGAATATAAATGATCAAATATATGATCTATAAATAAGATACAAAACTATATAATTTTTCTAAATTACCTAATAAATTTTAAATAATTTAAAACGATAATACCTATTAAGAATATATGTACATATTTATCTACGTCCATGTACTTAATTAAGATCAAGTATCATCTATCTTTAGATCCATACCCAATCAGTGTGAGATTCCTCACTAAAATTAAAACAGATTTAGACAATATTTACAAAAACAAATTCATTTGTGATCCTTATTATATGTCTAATAAAACATTAACCATAACTAGATAATTAAATAAAAATCATAAGATAATTTATATATTTGCAAAAACAAAAAAATTAACAACACTGTTAAAAGAATATTGTAGTCTTAAAAAAAGTCATAGTATGAGATTTACAATGTGAAAAAAAAAATTATTCTTAATAAATTCATTGAGTCCATTTCCGTTTGATTCACATTTTTAAAAAAATTATATTTTTTTTAACATAATCTGACTTAAATCTACAATGAACGGACACACAAATTTAAAGCCATTTTATCTAAATTTCATATAGAATAATAAAAGTATTCTTAAAGGAGTCGACGGCGGTGAATTTAACATTTTTCATAAATAATTGACGTGAATTAATTTTAAATTACACGTAAGTTAATTGGGTAAAAGTAGAAGTTTGGAGTTGATATTATATTTCAAAATCAGCCTTCTACTTTCAAATAAATACAAAAAAATACGTAATTAAATTAGCTACTTAAAAAACTTTCTTTTTTCTATATTCCATCATTCATCTATTTAGTTGTTAGCAGTATTTTTAACTAAAAAAACTATGATATCAATACAAATATTATTAAATAACCCATTTTACATCAAAAAGCTATTAAGAGTCTATTAATATTTCCATAAGGTATTTATTCCAAAACATATATTATTTTAGAATAGAGAGATTCAGCGTCTTTAAAAAGGTGGCGCCAATTCCTCAGCGCCAAAACTTCAAAAAAATTTAACAAAAAACGTAAAAATTATGGAACAAAAAATTGGCACTACCTGCTATACTTTCTTGTCGTGTATGATCGTAGCTTCATGGGAGCATTTTGATGGATTCAATCTCAAGTTTTGAAGGCCTCAATTCTAAGGTATCAACCAATTTTCCTACTTTCCCCATCTCCAACCGTTTCTTCATTTTCTTTCTTCTTTTCAGGTTCCCAGTTCCTGGTCCTCGCTTTCATTCCCTTCTGGTTCGTATCAATTACTTCTCAAAACTTGTCAATTACTTGTTAATGTTAAAAGGTATCACCTTTTGATTTTTGTGTTTTGTGGGTATGCATGTCAGAGCCTCCTGATGTTGGGAATTGGTTCTCTAGCTATGAGTATCAATCTCCCGATCCGGATTCGAATTTCAGTGTTGAAGATTCTGCTTCCACGGAAAACGAATCTCAGGGAGCTGGTGTAGAAGAAGTAGAAGAAAAGGTTAAGATTCGAGGTCTACGGGCTGATGGGAACAAGGTAGTTCAAGAAGAAGAGGATAATCAGAAAGAAGACCAGTGCATGAACAAGGTGAATCTTTTACTCTTTTATTTATTTATAATTGATGGCTGAAAGAAATCCAGGTTATTCGTATTTATGGTTTTCATTTAGGGCTTTTCAAGTTAGACTCTCAGATGTTAAGCCAAGAGATGAAGATTTTAGAACTTCACATCTGTTTTTTTTTTTTGGTTTCAGAATCTTGGACCATTCAGTTCATGTTCACTCCTTTCTGGTTTGTTCTTTGCCCTGCTTCTTGTAGGATTTATTCTGTAAAATGTAGCTACGATTTGGTTTGCACTCCTGCATATTCAATTATTTCATCTTTGTGTGTGTGTGCCGTTTTCTATTTTCTGATTCAGAGCCTCCAGACATCGGAAACTGGTTCTCCAGCTATGTTTACGAGTCACCTGAGTCTGATACATGTAGTATTTTAAGAGATGAAGTTTCTGAAGAGAAGAAGTTTGATTTTGAAGTCGTGAATGGCCAGCCGAAAGGGTGTGTTGAGCACAATAGCTCCTTCAATAAAAACACAAAGGTAAATGCAAAAGCAGCCTTAATACAGGGTTCTCAGTACCCTGGTAAATATCACATATTTACTCAAAGAAATTACATACGGTTGTGGTTTCTGATATGTGAGACTGAATGGAAGTATGCCAATAAACATTTATGCTCAATTGCACTTAGAGTGTTTCACTATATAAATTAGAAGAATTTTAACGACAACTCTAAGAACACGGATACTATTTTTTGGTAGTGAAATGAAGTTTGGTTTAATATATGGCTCTAAATACATGAATGTGAACTGTTTTATTCTCCAAGTCACCTGTCCTCACTGGTTTTCTTTGCGGTTGAAATCATAGGGTGATCATAGTGCTGAAGTGAAGAAAAATTCAACTACAGTTGACACTTATCCGACAAAGATTTTGCAGCCATGCATGCAAGATAAAACACTGCAACATGATCTTGGTCCAACCAAGCACAAGGAGACATTGGACCTGAATCACAGAAGTGCGAGTTACGATCGAGAGGGACATCTAATGCCACTGCTTACTGATAGAAGTGCAATGAAACCTCCAAAGCTGCTGCATAAGAATGATACTCAAATATCAGAAACAAAAACTGATAGAAGTGCAGCCTGTACAAGCAATAAAGAAAATGACGGCTTTGTGACAACAAGGAAGAAGATTTGCAAGGGAACAAATGATGAAAATTCGTGGAAGAAACCTGAAGAAATATTATTAGAGCCGTCAACAAGTCAAGTAACGATTCCATTGCAATGTGGTGTTAGAAAGAGAAAGGCATTAACAGAATCAACAAATGTTGAACAATATAGTGGCATGGGGATAACAGGGAAATGGCAACGCCCACAGAAACGTAAACCTGATGTTGGGCCTGCTATGAAACAACTTAGGCTCGAGCGCTGGGTTCGTAGAATTTGAGACCTGGGAGAACATTCTTCCATGAAACAACTTTTACATGTTTAGTGTTTTAGGGAAGATCGATTGACCACCAGATAAAAACATTTAACTGCATTATGTATTATTTCCATTTTACTATTGACTTCTCATCTTATTTTTGTTGTTTTTAGGATTCTTCAAATTACGTACATAATTTTTCTAGTTTAAAATTAACATTCGTAATTATTAAAATATTACTCAAATATTATTTTTCTTTATACTTATACTTTATATCGCTTTAAAAGAATTATACTTAGCTTTTAGTTATGTTTATATATAATAGCAAGGTAATAAGTTTATTCACATATTTTTATAACTATTTATTTATTTTCATATTAGAATAATATTTTCTCAATAGTATAAATTTAATATTTTTATAATAGAATTTATAGTTGAGTGATAATATTGTTTTAGATATTATGTATATATTAAGTATTTTTTGTATATTAAAAGTTTAATTTTTATCTTTTGTGATTTTTTATTTATGTTCTATTATTCTATTGAAAATATAAAGGAAATGAGTGTTAGTTTATTACATGAATAAGAAAAATCAGCGTCCTTTAAATTTTAAATTATGGGCACAGATAGAAATTATAGAGATCCATGTCAATTTGTTTAATAGCAATCCATATAAAAAGAAATGAATGTCATTTGTACAAAGAATAAATTGGTCATTTTAAATTATAGGTGCAGATAGAAATTACAGAGGTGCGTGCTGTCCCTGATCAATTTGTTTAAATAGCCAATCCACAAAAGAATTGGGCTAAAATTTAGTTTGAGAAAGCTGTGGGCCTTCTGGACCCACTAAGAGCCCACTGAAATACTATAAAAGAAGGTCAGGTGTGACGGTTGTGCAGGTAGAGCAAGAACACGAAACGAAAGCAATGGCTTCTTCTGCTAAAAGATGGCTTCCGCTCGAAGCAAACCCTGATGTCATGAATCAGGTTCTGTCCATGGATTCCCCCATTGCCTTTTATTATTTGTGCTATTTTTTTTATTATTTTTTTCTTGAATGCGATTGGAATAGTAACAACTTTTAATTTTAATCGATAATCGTTTTCAGACTTCACAGTTGAATACTTGTCTTCTCATTCTTCTTCGAATTAATGAAATTCATATTTAAGCGTGTAATTGTTTGGGTGATTTGCAGTTCCTTTGGGGGCTTGGGCTTGGAAAGGATGAGGCAGAATGCTGTGATGTTTATGGCTTAGATGAAGAGCTTCTGCAAATGGTTCCGAATCGCGTTCTCGCCGTGCTTTTTCTTTATCCCATAACCACCCAGGTTTTTATCCTTTTTCTTCTATTTCAACTCGTCATTTTCCATGTCTGTGTCACTTATTTTCTACCGATTTTGACAAATTATTAGACTGAAGAAGAAAGGTTGCAGCAGGACAATGAAAAAAGGGTGAGTGGATTTCATACTGTTATAATCTTTTCTGCATTTTTCCCTGTTCTCTGAATTGGCTCTTTTGTTTGACAACATGTGTTTTTAGGTCTTGTTGCACAGTGAACAGTAGCCTAGTAAACTTTTATTTTGGTTAGCATATATCATATTGTCATTGAACATTAGTTAGTGAACTGCTTGCTGTGGTGTTCCGGTGCAGGAATATAGCAGTAGAGTGTACTTTATGAAGCAAACCGTGGGAAATGCTTGTGGGACAATTGGACTGCTTCACGCTCTTGGCAACTTGACTTCTGAAGTCAAGCTCGGTGAGTTGTCACCGGTTAATTCCCTCTCTGTTGAGATTTTTAATATGCTGGATCATTATTTACCTGTTAGTGTTGCTTTTGCCAGTTGAGGGGTCTTTCTTTGATAAATTCTTTAAATCTACTGCAAGCATGGATCCACTGCAGGTTATTCCTCCTCACCTTACCTTTTTACGCTCTTAGTATGTTCGTAAATGCAAGTATAGACACTGTTGATCTGCTAAAACTTGAAAGGAATACCCATTTTACGTTTTGTAATTTATATCATACAGCGTGCAGAATTTCTGGAGAATGACAGAGAAATGGAAGTGGCTCATTCAGTGGCAGCAATTGCTGGTGATACAGAGGTAATTTATTGATTGAAGCAACACTGTATTGGGAATTATGTGATATATTTGTGGAACTGGTACAGTCCGATGGTTCAGTCATCATATATTGTAAATTTAATCCTATCAATTTGGATTAGTTTTGTTCACGTTGTTAGCATCTTTAAGCTTTGGGTGTGATACATGACGCATAGTTAGTGGCTTTAGATAACATATCTTAAATCTTGTCGTTATTCTTGTTATTATGTAACCGTGCATTTGTTTTTTTACAATGGTAAATGTTTGCAAACGAAAACCATACTCATGGCCTCTCAACTTCACAGGAAAACTAATTTCTGAGTATATGTCAACATGCTTGAGTCAAACCCTACTTCCTTTCCTAATTTATGTACCTTGAAGTTGTATAACTTTCATGTTCATGAGGATTTACTGGGAAAATAGGGTGGAAGAAGTTCCTTTTTAAATGGGAAGAAGGAATTGATATATTTAATATGACTCAATATTTGCCAGGATATATATTCAGCTTCTCATTACCGCTGATTTCTCTGTTTCTGCAGGCATTAGACAATGCAGTTGCACATTTCATATGCTTTGCTTGTGTTGATGGTAAATTTTCTATACAATTGATTGTGTAACAGTCGTTTTTTTTTTCATTCTCCTTTCTTCTGCATTTAGTTTTGCTATTTTATCAGGGATTAATTTTTTTCATGATGCTGTAATAATTCATGTGCAGATGAACTTTACGAGCTTGATGGAAGAAAATCGAGTCCAATATCTCATGGTCCATCTTCACCAAGTACTTTGTTGAGGGTAAATAATATCTTTGCCTTTTAAGGCCATTTCTGCTTGTGTTCTGGAAAGAGTCTGTTTGTTTTGTAAATGCAAACAGAGAAAGTGTTTCTTTATATTGTTGTCAAATGGCCAGATTTCTTTAGTAAAGCAGCTTGGGCAATATTTATAGACCAAACTTTGACATTTTAGCATCCGTTTCATAGATGATGCTTCTGAATTTTTTTTGGTAAATGACGCTAGTGACTCTGCTTTAATAATCTCAGCAATGAACCTCTTCTTCTAACTGTCTTCCCATTCCATTCCACTAGAGGGTGCTACCATCCTTAGTCCCCATTTTTCATGTATTCTGCACTCTACCATAAGACTTTTGCTTCAGGCGAATGCATTTTTCCTGTCAAATTTGGTGGGATTGTATTTAGTCTTTGATTATGTTTTTTCAACCGTGTACCTTAGTCATTTAATCACGTTGATTTGCTGGGTTTGCTGACCTTCATATTATATATCTGCCTTTATTACAAAGTGTGTTACCCAAGGATTTTCGATTCTAAAATTACTAATATATTGACTACGACAGGATGCAGCGAAGGTAATACAGAGCATGATCCAGAAAAATCCGGAGTCCCTCAATTTCAATGTCATCGCCTTGTGTAAGAAATCCGGGTAGATATTTTAAGGCTATTGATTTAGGCTTGTTGGGGTTAGTATGTTTAGATTTTACTTTACAGTCCAGATCAATACGAAGCGAGAGTTTTTTTTTTTCACGATACAATGTAAATAAAAATTTAGAAGGCAATCCGTGATTTGAAGCGGTCTAGAATACTTGCAATATACTATTAAGAAATACTCATTTCTGCATTGCATCTGCAAAGATCGCAGCCACTACCTGGCTCTAGGGATGTCATGGTAATTGCTGCCAAACTCATTGTTCTGTGAATTACATATAATAGAACTGCATGTTTTTAGCATTTGTTCCGCTAGGTAAATATGCGTCTAAATTAGACAACATTAAGTGGAGAATCGGGTTAACATGGGAATCAAAAAAACGGATTTGGATTCTTAGAGTTTATCTCTATTTAGCATAGAAATATTGTGCAGAAGTCATAAATAAACTGTGTTTGATGATCAAATTGAGGAGAGATAATTACATCACATAATGCGCAAGCTAGCGAGATTACTACTCGTAATTACATAAACTATTCATTTTTGACTATTCCAAAATCCAGTAAATGTATTATTTATTTTTCTCGTTTTAAAGGAGTTTATATATTAAATTTCTGTGTATCTTTAAAATAGGTAGTAAAAATGGTGGATATAATATATGTCAAGTTGTGTACTTCACTTAAATTTTCTTGTGCTCATTCAAAGTAGTTATGTAGTTTGGAAATGGTGAGTCACTTCTTTGGTGGCAATGGTGACTAAAGTGAAGGACCGTGCAAGGGTTGGAGTTGGTCCAAATTATTTTTCCACATTTTACAAAGAAAATTATCCCAAAGAATGAGTAACCAAATGCAATACTCCAACCCTGAAGATATCCATAGATCAATATATTTCACATATAAAATTCCATTCACAATGACATGGTAGAAATAAAAGAGGGTTACACATGGTGGTCACATATTTACCACAACATTATATAAGATACTGAATGTGAAAAAGTTTTCTAAGGATTTGGAAGTTATTTCTTAATTTAGAATTACTTTAAAATATTAACTTTCATAGTGCACAATTCAAAAAATGTTTTTTTTTTCTAAAAAATTAAATTTTGGAATGTAAAGTTTAGTTATAATATCTCAATTATTATATAAATAATTATTTTAATTAAGAATTGAGATTACTTTTTTTAATAAGATTTTATTAAAAAAATATTAATCACAATATAATCTCATAAATACATCTTTATAATTATTCATAATATATTAAAAAAATATGTAAGTTGTGTATAAAAATAAGAGTTCTACATTTAATTTTTTATATATTTATATATATTCTAATGATATTGAAATTAAGTTTTCCATAAGTTAATATTGAAGAGAAGATTATAAGTTAACATTGTAGAGAAGATGGTCTTAAACAGGTATTTTTTTACTTATTGGATAAATGAATATGAAAAAAAAAAAAACACAAGAAAAGAGTGAGATTAAGTTCAATCAAGAACAACCATTTACTTTTGTACTACAAATTAGTTGGAAGTTTATTATTCACTAAAATTACGTGAAAGTGATTGGATATTTGATTATTTTTTCTATAATCATAATTATTTTTTTTTAACATCAACAATTCATCACGTCATAAAAGATATATGTTCATTATTTAACTTCGGTAAACCTGAGAAAATATCATATAATTCTAAATTTATTTTATAAATATCTTAGTTTAGGAAGTTATTATAAACTATCCAGATATGTAACTTTTTAAATATAGATACTTGCAATATTAACATAGTCTCAACTCAATGCAACAAATTTTATGTCTTCTTAATTGACATAATATTTGATCAAGAATTAGATAACATGATTGGCTGTGAAGATGTATCATATTTGTTCTAATCAATAATCTATATATCACATTCAAACATATACAATATAAAAAAATAAAGCATATGAGATACTTTCCTTTATCTAAGTTTATTAAATAAAAGGTTATTAACTTTTAATTTATATGCATTTCTTTGAATTATAAAAATTATGTTTAAAATAAATAAAATAAGAATCAAAATAATAATGTTAAATAAATAATTAAATGAACAATATATCACAAATAAAAAAACAAAAATATAAATTAACAGAAGGAACAAACGTGTAATTGTAATTAAAAATAAATTAAATGATATATACAAATAAAAAGAACTAAGATCACCCATGTGTATTTAAAGATTAAATGACATAATTATAAATTAATTAATTAATTAATTAATGTATGATTAAAAATAAAATAAAATAAATATAAATAAATAGACAGTACCAATATATATATAAAAAAATAAAATAATATATATTTAAAAATAAATAAAAAGTTAATAAAACTTTATCAAAATTAATAAAAAAAAATTTAACATCACTTCTTCCTTACTTTATCGATTAAAATGACACTATATTAAGGTATTTTTGAAAATTAAAATATCTTACAATTCTTCTTTGACCCTCCGCCTCTTCTCTCATATCATACCTTTCATTTTCTTTCACTTCATCTTTTTGTAAGCCAAACAAAAATTTTGTTTTATTTGATTTTTTCTTCATTATTACTTTCATTTAACAAATAGATAATCTTTATCTTTTTCTTTTTTTTTCTTATCTCTTACATTAAAGGATTATTTTTAAATATTCTTTATAATCAATTTTAAAAATTTATTGTAGTTTTTTTCTTCTTTTTATTTATTTTAATTATTGTTTTAATTTTACTAATTATAATATTTTTTAAAAATTACTTGATTTATTAAAAAACAGTTGAATTGTATTCTAATAATTTAGAATATTAAAAGAGGAAATTGAAATTAATGAACCTCTTTGGATAGAGTTTTCAGGACTCTGCTAAACCTTACCCTTACCCTCATCTTCCAAGTCTTTTCCCTGGTAGGTAAAGTTTGCCATAAGGTTGAATCCTATAAGCCATCCACAAAACACAAAACAACTACATATTAACATCTCCACTTTTCTAGCTTTATGGTAATTCAATCCATGGCTTCTTTAACCCTCCTTATACCAACACTTCTGTGTCTTCAACTTCATCTTCTTTCATTAGCTTTTGCAAACAACGTTACTATTGGTTCCAAACTTTCCACCGATGACAACCATGCGTGGCGTTCACCATCGGGTCATTTTGCCTTTGGGTTTCGCCCACTGAACAACGACACGGATCCCAACACGAAGCTCTTCATGGTTGCCATATGGTACGACACCATACCCGACAAGACCGTTGTTTGGAGTGCAAAAACAGACAACAACCTTGCAACAGCACCAACGGGATCGCAGGTTCGGATCACATCATCAGGGCTAACACTTGCAGATCCCAAAGGAGATTCCATATGGACCACAAACTTGGGAACTATTGTCTCCCTAGGATCTATGCTTGACACTGGCAACTTTGTTCTACTCAATCAGAACTCTGAACATGTGTGGCAAAGCTTCCAGAACCCCACAGACACCTTGTTGCCTAACCAATCTCTGCAACTCACACACACGCTAACTTCTCGATTTTCACACACCAATTACACACGCGGAAGGTTCCAACTTTATTTCAAGGATGGTAACGTGTTACTGAGTCCTCTTGCATGGCCTTCTACACTGCAATACGACTCTTATTATGAGTTGGATGCCTCTGGTGCTGCTTCAAAGTTAGTGTTCGATGAGTCGGGGAATATCTATGTAAATACCACAAATGGGACTACGATCCAACCTCAAGGTTCGCAATGGAATAGCTCGGATCTTGATCCTGAGGTGAATTACTACAGAGCCACGCTTGATGTCAGTGGAGTTTTCACGCAGTATTATCATCCACGGAACAGCACTGCTGAACCCGGGTGGAGAATCTTGAGGTATGTTCCTGACAACATTTGCACTGCAATATTTTATGAGTATGGTAGCGGTTCCTGCGGCTATAATAGCTACTGCAACATGGAAAATCAGAGGCCTACCTGCAAATGCCCTTATGGGTATTCGCTGTTGGATCCGAGTAATGAATTTGGTGGATGCCAACCCAATTTCACCCTCGCTTGTGGAGCCGATGTTCAAACGCCGCCGGAGGAACTATATGAAATGCATGAAGCTCAAGGTTTTAATTTTCCTCTGGCGGATTATGAAAGGATACAACCTTACTCTAGCCAGGGATGCCAGCAACTTTGCTTGCAGGATTGCATGTGCGCTGTGGTCATTGTGGGAGGTGACACTTGTTGGCTGAAGAGATTTCCCCTTGGTAACGGTAGACAAGAACCAATCAGTGATCAAAGTTTTGTCTATATCAAAACAAGAGTTGTTCGTGACTTTTATCCAGATGCAAACACGGAACTTCCCCTGGCTCCGGATTCAGAGAAAGAAAGTACAGCTAAGTTGTTTCTTTTGGGACCACTTATTGGTTCTCTTGTCCTTAACAGTGTTCTCCTTGCTACAGTTGGTTTGGTCGTTCTCATGAAGCAAAAAGTGAATAGGGTATCATCCACAGCTGCCATTAGTCCTTTGGAAACAAATTTGCATTCGTTTACTTACGAAAAATTGGACAAGGCGACACAGAATTTTAAGGAGGAAATAGGAAGAGGCTCTTATGGCACTGTTTACAAGGGGAAACTAGAAGCAGGTTCCTGTCATGTGGTTGCTGTGAAGAAATTGGACAGATTGGCACAAGAACGAGAGAAAGAATTTAGGACTGAATTGAGTTCCATTGGTAGAACCTGCCACAAAAATCTGGTCAGGTTGATTGGATTTTGTGATGAGGGAACCAATAGAATACTGGTGTATGAGTTGATGAGCAATGGTTCTCTTGCAGACATGCTGTTTGGAGAATCCAAGCCCAAATGGAATGCAAGGGTTGGATTTGCTTTGGGGATTGCAAGAGGGTTGGTATACTTGCACGAAGAGTGTGACACTCCCATTATTCATTGTGATATAAAGCCTCAAAATATACTCATAGATGATTATTTCAATCCAAAGATATCTGACTTTGGGCTGGCCAAGTTGTTGTTGTCTGATCAAAGTAGAACCACCACTATGATTCGAGGAACTCGGGGATATGTGGCTCCTGAATGGTTCAAGAATGTTGCTGTGACGGTTAAAGTGGACGTTTACAGCTTTGGAGTAATGTTGTTGGAAATCATTTGTTGCAGAAGAAGTGTGTTGGTGATGGAGTCTGGGGAAGAAGAGAAGGCATTGCTGACAGATTGGGTTTGTGATTGCTTTATGGAAGGAAAAATAGATGCTGTTGTGGAAAATGATGAAGAGGCCTTATCTGACTATGTCAGGCTACAAAAATGGATCAAAGTAGCAATATGGTGCATTCACGAGCAACCTGAAATGAGACCAACAATGGGAATGGTCATGCAGATGCTAGAAGGCTTCGTTGAAGTGCCTAACCCACCATCTCCTTTTCTCATACGTTCCATGTATCTTAACAAATTGTAGGGAAAAAGGTGATCTTGTTCAGCATGCATGCATGCTTGTTTTCTATTCTCTTTTGTTTTCAGCATTTATAGCAGATAAGATTATATTATCTACATCGTTCATGATGTCATGAACGATGATTAAGTCATAGGTTTGGGAAACGTAAAATGGTTGTATGATAAAGGTTTTTCAGTTCTTCGACTGTCATGAAATGTTTGAAGCGAGAGATCACTGCTTGTCCAAGTTCAGGCATGGTATGTTTTTAGTTTTAAAATTTAGTTTCAATACTTTCCAAGACTTAGACTACAAAAATAACCAATAGTTAATTAAAAAATGAAATATAATTTTTTTTCCTCTAAAATAATCAAATTCAGTTTTCTTCTTTCCAAGGTATTTTGTCTATGGTATGTGAAACTTATTTAAGTTGACCTTCCTAGAAAATTTTGAGTGGACTTAGTCGAGAGATGAGCAAAGATGGATGAAAAACATTTAATATTAACTCGGATGGAGGAAAGTTTTTTTAGAAAATGTAGAGACTGTGGACACTATTTTTCAACCATTTTTTTTATTAATCTTTGTTCTTACTTTTTTTAACCAATAACACTACTTTTCATTTTATTTCTGATATAGTTTTACTCTGTCAACTTATTTTACTATTTTCTCTTACCTACTAGACACGGTAAATCATAATTTTCATTATTATTGACTGAAAAAAATAGGAGACTGAATCCATCATTGACTCATGATAAACTTTCTTTCATAGTTAGGTTTAATGCGGGTTGATTTTTCGTAACTTGATGTTTTGTTTGATTATGATTGATAAATACTTTTAAATCTAAAGCTGAATTTAAGCGCTTAAACATAACGTGTCAGAATTAGTTGTGTTAGGTGTGGAATGTAATAAACAAATTGACTTATTTTGCTTTCGACATTATTTTCAAACAAAATGCCAGTCGGGTGAATGTAATAAACAAATGGAGTTGTTTTACTTTAGACATTATTTTAAAACAAAATGTAATAGTTAACTAACATTAATCCTTCATTATTAAGTTCATTGTTAATATAAGTATTGGATTGGATTAAGTGTCACTTTGTAGGACAAACTTAGCCTGGATCTTTCAAAACACATGGAATCTGTTGAATCTTATATTGCTCTTTATATGTATTAATTAGTTACTTATTGATCTGATAGTAATATAAAAGATAAATTATTTTATTGTTATAATAAAATTAAATAGAATTTTTTTATTATATTGTCATCAATTTTAAATAGTTTACTGAAATTTTGTCATCTGTATGGTGAACTCCTATAATTGTTAAGCGAATATATTTAGAAGTCTGAGAATTGTACCTAAAATAAGTTATGTTTCGTGTGTGTATATATTTTACTGTTCCTGAGTCAAAGTGTTAACATCATTTTTCCTAAGTTCTATATTGAACTGTTAAATTACAAAATATATATTTTTAAAAATTAGATATTAAGAAAATGATTTTTTTTATAATGAATTTCTGTACATGCTTTAATAAGTGTTCTTACGTGACCGAGTAGTCGGATAGGTACAATAAGTATTACAAAAATTTAATGATATGTTTTATAAATTTATTCCGGAAGACAATATATATTTTCAAAAATTAACTATTACATCTCTTATAAAAAATGATTTTTTTATAATTTATTTCTAGATATACTTTAATAATTACTAAAAAATTAATGATAATCTTTTAAGTTTATATTAAGATTTATATAAAATGATATAAGATTGAAACTTTAAAATGTAATAATTTATTTTACAATAATATGACAACCAAAGCAATCAACATAATTTTAATTAAATAGTATTTACTAGAAAAAAAATCATTCACTTAATTACTTAAGAATCTTATCAAAATCCTATCCAAACCTTTAACCATTTCTTAAGAGCACTGAGTCTTATAAAATTATTTTAATATAATATAGTTAAGCTTCCTTAATTAATCAATACTCAATATACGTTATGATTAATCATAACTGGTCAATTAAGTTTTAAATTTGTTATAAATTTTACTATTTCTATTAAAAAATATTTTATTAAATGTCTAAATATTTATTTTTTCCAATTGAATTCTTATCTTTTGATTTTATGATCAATCCAGTTGATGTGATCATTATCTTCCATTGTCATTGTTTATGTATCTCAGATGGAAAAAAAAATCATATAATTAAATTTTAATTCTCTTAAAAATTTAGATATTTTTATTAGATCTTCCTAAATTATTCATCAATGTTATTGACACGAGAAAATATTAAAGAAAGAAAAGAAAAATAAAATTCTTTCTTGATAAGAAAAAAAAAAAAAGAAAACGGTGGTTTCGTTATTTACAATATTTTCCTTTTTCATTTGTTTTTAGACAAAAACCTGAAATTCTCCTCATTTTCTTAGTGGTTTTCAAGAGTAAATCGAATTAGAAAATAAAGTGGAATTAGGATAAGTTATCTTGCACCATCCAATCTTTATCTCACTCATGAAAAAGGTAGATATGCAAAGGTTTGGAAAGATTACATGCATTATTTTATTTATTTATTAAATAGATTACGAAATGGAATATACTTTTGTTAGATTCTAAATTTTAATTTATCAAGAGTGGTTTGGTGGTATCTTACCTGGACAAAATCATTCTCAAACTTTTAATTCCTAAGGAGGCTATAGTTTTTCCTATTTTTAGATTTTTCAGATAAAATATGTTTTCACTTAGAATTCATATTTTACATGTTGGAGTTACTGGTAGGATGGGTCTTTTAAATTAAGTGCTGATATCTTACACTATAAAAAAAATAACTACACTAAATAAAATTACATTTTAATTATTTTTTAATTTAAAATACTAATATATATTATTATATTATTATAATAATTTGTCAAATGAATGTTTTAACTTTTCAGGTTGCAATTTTTTTTAGATAAAATTAGCTATGAAACATTGAATTCTTGAATTCAAAGTCAAATTAGGTAAATATATGATGTAAGCAAATTTTGAAATTGCTAATTTTGATTATATATCTTAATGTTCGGACAAGATAAAGAATTTGAACATATAATCCTTGGAAATTTCAATCTTTAGCCCGGTTGGATAGACTTGCGTTTGGATGTAAAATTTAAAAGTAAATTAGACTTACAAATGATTAAATAAACATTTGTTTAAAGATGATCAAGACTATAAATATAAAAATAGATGATAAAATATTATATTGTTCTTATCTATTTATTTTAAAATTTGTATACTAGTAAACTTAACATGTTTGATTTTATAAGCTGCGGAAGAGTGAAGATTGGGAACTACGGTAGCTTCGACTTTAATTTTGTAGATGCAAAATCTAAATTTCATCATCACTAAGTTTTCTTTGTTTTCGATTGATGCAACCAACCCAATTCACAAATTTCATAAATATTGAACCAAAAAATAACAAATATTGGGACTGTATTCACAAACCCAAACAAAACCTCCACCCCTAATTGCTTTCTCAATCTTGTTTTCTTGTTCTTCTTTTTCTGGTTCTGATTTTATCAATCCATTCTTTCCGACGTGGCACTGTTTCCCTTTTTGGGTTATTATTTTAATTTTTTTAATAGTAGCCTCCGCCACTGTCACACGCATCTCAGAATCAGATAACTACAAAGCGGAATTTACAAAAAGACCACTGAAATCCACGTCAGCATAACGCATTAGTAACCAACAACTGTTCCGCACGTGCGCACTCAGCCACTTGACTTCCCACTTGCCCTGTTCTCAATCCACTTGGAGCCGTCGCCGTCGACCCCACCACTTTCTTCCGCCGCTTACCCGACGCACCACTATCCGACGAAGACGACGGCTCCGGCGACGCCCTTTTCGACGTCACCCGAACCGGTTCGGGCTCGCCCGAATTAATCCGAAGCGGGAAATTCAACAAAGCCCGCGACCCGCGCATTCGATACGCGGCTCGATCGTACGCCAGCGCGGCGTCCTCAGCCGTCTCAAACGTCCCGAGCCAAACCCGAGCCCCGTTTTTAGCCGGGTCTCGGATCTCCGCCGCGAATTTTCCCCACGGCCGCTGCCTCACGCCGCGGTAGTGCTTTCCCTTCGCCGGAACAACCGCCGGTGCAACCTGAACCACTGGAGGGGTGAAAACAGGTTCCGGTGCCGGAAATACATCCGGTTCGGGTTTCACGGTCACTTCCGGGATAAAACCCGAGGAAAAACTGTCCGGTGAGCCGGCGTTGAGAGATGGGACCCACCCTACGTTGATGGCGTCGCGAAGAACACCGCAGAGCACCATGTCATTTGAATCATCTTCCTTAAGAGGAAGTTCTCCCCAATCGTCACTCAAACACGGGTACAACCTACTGAAACTGGAGCTCCGAGAGTAAAGGGGAGTGTTACCGGAATTAACAATCGGGGCTCCGAATTTGATATCCCCGGAGTCCCCGAGTAAGTGGCGGCGAATGGAATCCAAAATAGCCAAATCGGATTCGTAGGTAGTTTCTTCGTACATTTTTGTAACTGCGATTTGTCTCTCTTTCTGTCTCAGGCAATCCCTGTTTTTTAGCGTTTTTGTTGTGTTGAGAGAAGGATTGTGTTAGGTTGGGAATTGAATGTTGGAACTGGGAAGAGAAAGTGGATAGGGGTCTTTATAAAAGAGACGGTTCATGAACTTGGATGATAAACTTCAGATTAAGATTTTACAAATATTTTAATTTTCAATTGGTTTAGGTTAAATTCTTAGGGATTCTTGGCTTCTCCGAAGGTTCCCATGTGTTCAGGTGCAAGTTGCTTGGATTCATCACGTGCATTATTTCCCCCTGTTTTGCAATAAAATATTGTCTATATGACGTCATTCGACTTGCACGCCCACACAACTTTTTTCTTGTCTTTTTCTGCTGGTTTTTGTCGTCTTTTCTGCCACTAAAATCACCCAAGAAGTTTACTTTTCATTTCTGAAATAATTTAATGCAATACTAATGCCAAATTATTAACTAAAATTTATGATATTTTTTTCATAATTAGATGATAATGGTGTTTATAAAATACTATTCCTATTTTTCTTTTTTATTTTTCTATTAATTTTCAGTATGAATTTTCATTAACTTATTTAAAAAGTACCTAATTGATCAATTTAAAAAATCAATTTTGTAATTTTAACTAGACCCAATATATATGTTTACCTTTATCTTGACAACAAAAAGTAATCTGAGAAAAAACAAATAACCAGAATTAGACCAAATATTATTCTACATATTGAAAACCCTAATTTTGTTTGCATTGAGAGAGGAAAATTTAGAAGAAAAAAAGTAGAAGCAGAAAATAAGGAATGGTGGGAAAGTGGGAGTGGACATGCAGTGGATATGGACATGTTTGGTGAGGTTTGAAACTGCAATGGATGGCATTGGTGGATAAGTTTCGTGCAAGGTCAATAACCCCCCATTAATTAATCTACTTGCAAAAGAGGACCCCACTCTCTTTTAATTTTCCATGTCACTGTAACCCTACTTTTTTTTTATCAGTGTTGCTTCCAGGAAGGTGGTGATGACACACCATCAATTCACAAACCTTCACTTTTTTCACATTTCATCATTTTCATCCCCTTTGTCAAAAAATGGTACCACTCAATATTCTACATTAATCAGATAATGGGATTTGGATTTAGATTAAACAATTATTGGAAAGACATCTTTAGCGTATTCAAAATCACTTAAGCTAAATAATTCGTTTTAATTTTATCGGATGTCAACTTTCTCACATAGTGCAAGAAATATTGGTTTTTAATATAGTAGAATACGAAAATTTGATGGGATAAAAAGTTATCTGTTGGCCAAAATGCATTCTGATTTTGTGATTATGAAAGAAAAATTAATACTAAGATTGCAAAAAGTAAACGAAGGTTGGTTTGGGCATTCTTTTGATCAACTTCTAATCACTTACTTGTAAAACTTCTTAAATTGTTTTGACTTAGAAATAAAATAGTTTTACCTCTTATTTCATTTTAAATTCTTGTTTTTAAAAAATATTTAATGAAAATTTGATCGAAACACACGTTATATTAATTTTATTTTGATGTCGCGTGTTTTAATATTTTAATCTTATAATTAAATAAACCATTTCTCTGTTTAAAATACGTCTCGATTAGTCATTAAAAAATCATTTTGTAATTTTATTCCTTAATTTATATGTTGGATGATTGGTTGCTACAACCAACCATTGTAAAAATACATCATAAAATAATTACCGTGATATATAAAATTTAAAGATTTAATTGAATGGGTGGTTTAAATTAATACATAGATTTGTATATCTTATTAAAAATATATAAGTAATTTAAGTAAAAGACAAGATAATCTTAAATACAACGGGTTTTTTAATGAGATTTTATAAGTGAAAATATACTTCTGTCGAGTTCTCTCGTAAATGAAGAATGAATTATGTATCAACATGAAGAATAATAACTGTGAATAATTCATTTTAATTTCTCCTTTTTTTTTTCTTTTACGCCTAAACAAGCCTCTTTTCCTTTCATTTCTCCAAAAATATTTTCCCCTTACATTTCAACGTTTTTATGATACTCAAATTTGTAAGTTAAAAAATTATTAGAAGGGTATAACTTAAAAAAGCAACATAATTTTTTAGTATTTAGACTCTTTACTTTTCGATTCAACCGCATAGAAAGAAAAAATATTACGATAAGTAAAATAAATAGAAAATAATAATATTAATTTAATGTTTTTTTACATATTTATTTATTTAAAATTATATGTATTGGACTATCAGGCGAACCAACATACATCAACATATTAAACATCAAACGGATGTTGATATATACATAGATATGATCACAGTACATGTCATCATCTCGATTTCTTAAAGATGTATTGAGTTAATCAACTAGCTTTTAAAATTATCACTTTATTAATAATAATTAGATATAAATAAAATTTGGAAGTATGATTGAATAAACATTTACCTCAAGAACCTAAGTTAATGGTCTTCACGGATAAGAGTCTAATTGAGTGTAATATAAATTCGTATATATTATAAGGTAAAAAGTAATAACTTTTTCAAAATTTACTAAAACATTGATATTTGAGAGTTGGAATATAATTGGATGATCGAAAGTGTCATTTTATCAAACTTTTAATTAAATCATAAATTATTGGTAAATACATAACTATTTTATCATTTAAACCTTTTTGTATTAGTGAAATTATTATATTTTGTTTTACTAAAGTTAAAATTCAAAAATCTTATAGCTTTTATGTGGTATATGTAACTAATTTGGTGATATGTATTTCATCATATAACTAATAAAATAATTTATGAATAATTACAAATATTGATAGTTATTAACTAAATTCAAGTTACCAGTAATAAGATTATACAAAATCTCGAGCTAAATATTTTATCTAAATCAAATTATTAAGTCATTTTTACACATATTAGTTAGCCTTTGTGCTACTTAAGGTTTGTTTTAAAGTTTATATTAGATGTTTTGAGTATTTAAAATTTAAAAGATAAAATATGAGAAATAAAACGGTGCCAAATAGAAAGTGACATTTTAAAATATAATAGTTAAAATAGAAGTAAAAAACTTTGACTTTAGAATATTGTATAACGTTTATTCTCATGTAAACAACCATCGTGTCACATAAAAATAAACTTATTTTTATCGGACCCTTTTCAACAACTTTTTTTTTTTTTTGTATTCAAAAATGTTTTTAATAATCATATTGCTTTTAGACAAATTTAATTAATTGATCTAAAATCTGTATTCGCAATATGAGTTCTGAAGTTTATATTTTAAATGATTATCTTAAAAAATTAAAAGAATATATCTTGCAGATTTAAACAATAAAATATGTCTACTACTTTTCTATTTTATTTTCTTTTGGAATGAAAAAAAGAATCTTTGTACCAAAATGGTTTAATTTTAAAAATCGGAGCGCCCAACCTTTGAACTTTGAAGCTGACCGTTGACCAAAACAATGTGCGAAGTTCGATTTTGACTAGAAAAATTCCCATTACTATTAATTATTATAGAAATGTAACTGTTTTCTGTCCACGTGCCCATTCCTAGCACGTGTATCCCACAATCTCAGTCTTTTTGTAGTGTTTATATTTTTTTTTTAATAATGTGAATTAAAAAAATTATATTCTTCTGAAATTTATCATCAGGTTTAAAGTATATAACTTATATTATATTGAAAATTTTAAATCTAATTAATTTATTCAGTATTTTGTTAATGTAAATAAAATGATTAAATATACAGTTTAGAAAATATAAAATATAAAATATAATTATTTTATTATATTCATAATTTTTAAGTTTTAAGAAAATTTAATATAAATAAGTAGGTTCATATATAATTAATAAATTGATAAAAATAAAATTTATATACAACTATTTGTAAAGAATTAGCAGGGCTGGAATCTCTGTTGGACCCCAGTTTGGACTTTGCCATGAGAGGCCCACAAAGGACAAAAAATCTTCAGAAATTAGAATTTTAAATTTTGGAAAAAGAAGAAATAGAAAACCCCACGCATTTAAATTGTACAAATAAATTGTTTCTAATCCTTGTACGTTTCCCAACTATGATTGGCGAAATATAAAACATTTTTCTTCTTCAAGTATTCAATGTATTCAACTTTTTAACACATAATATTTATATTATTGACTGATATGCAGTAAGTCTATATCATTATATGACTATATATTTTTAACCACCTTTAATGTGATATTTTTATTTGACAATGATATATTATTTTTATGATGATATTTGTTGTATTCAAACACAATTGTCAAACTTCTCTATTAAATATTTATTTAATTTTCTCACTTAAAATAACATAGACATACGTTTTTTTTTTTTATTTTGTAGAATTATACATTATTTAAATTAGAAAATGGAGATACACAGGTCTAAGGACGCACGTGTTTCTGTTAAAATAGTAAACATAATATAAAATATTATTAATTTGTACATTACTTTTTAATCTATATTTAAATCAGACACTCTTATATTCAGAATTTATTTTAAAAAGCTGCAACCATGTAAAAAATTGAAACGATCCCATATTTATTTTAATTAATGGTGTAATAATAAAAAAGGTGATGGGTTTTCATGTCAGTTTTAAAAATAAATAAGTTAATGTAAAATGTCATTCAACATTCTTTATTTTAAAAAATAACAATCAAGGATTTAAGTAAACTCAGTTGATTGAGTGTTGCGACTTGTGCAAACTCTCGTGTTCAATCACTACATATACAAATATTAAATAAATAATGTATATATAACTGTAATTTATTCAGTTTATCTTTTAGGCATAAGATATTCTACATTATTAATCAACCACATGATTTTAGATACAAAAATATTATTATATATGGAAACTTTAGAGAGAGCAAACTCGTCTATTTGATGAAAACAGATCATAAACATGCTATCAAAATGCAGTTTGAAAAGAGAAACAAGGGAAAATTATACATATGAGATTTTCTTAAAGACGTCCATACACTTTAAATTGAAAAAGAAAAATTATGTATTTAATTTAATGAATTACCACAAACGTTTTTTTTTTTTTTTTATTTGTGAAACTAAAAAA
>Ga0209489_102300_pt1 | contig 38960 bp, 20 predicted proteins | sample SiratrowhiteBW_FD_187527 | JGI IMG/M metagenome (GOLD analysis project Ga0209489, IMG submission 187527) | Root nodule microbial communities of legume samples collected from California, USA - Siratro white BW (SPAdes) (version 2) | ecosystem: Host-associated > Plants > Roots > Nodule | place...
ATATATATATATATATATATATATATATATATATATATATATATATATATATATATAGAGTCAAATATGTGGTAAAAGATATGTTATTTAGATAGCTCTCACCATTTAGTCAAGGGGTTTTTAAGACAATAGGTTGTTATAAGGAAAATAATATGGCATTAACGAGATGTTTCCCATATTTTAATTCATTAATGTACTATTTAGGATGAGTTAGAGGTTTTGATACAACAAAAAGGATGAAGGGAAAGAAGGTAAATTCATATGGCAATATATCTCAAAACATGATTTTCTGGGTTTAAATTTCTCCTAAAACTAGCATTTTGATTAAGTTTATTGTTTAATGCAAATGCAATCCTTGTAATGATATTGTATAAGTTATGTGAGGTATAATTTTTTGATAAAAGTTTTCGAATCTTACACTTTCATAATGTTGATGGTGGATGGTGGTTAACATCACATAATTTGCTTAGATTCTCCAGAAAATAAAGAGAATATGTTAGTTTGAGGCAACTACAATGTTGTTGGGTTATACCAAGAATCCACCAAGTAAAATATTACTCAAATCACAAAAAAGAAACTATTCTTGAAGGAATAAGGATAGAGAGAAAGGCTCATTTACGAGTATTTAGGACAATTTGGTCGATAAAGTTTTTTCATTTACAAAAAGATTTTTTAAATAAAGGAGATTCAAAAATCGAGGAATGAGCATGTGTTGACTCTAATTGAACTATTGTGCCAACATATTAGGAATATAAGGAAATTTTTTCACATCCTTGGAAAAATATTTCATGTTGAAAAAGAGGTTCATATCTAGATTAATTCTTCCTGCAAACTAGGGCTTTGAGCTAGAAATCAAGAGCACAACCATGAAGGTCCTTGGATCGAGGTTATTGAAGCACGAGCTAAATCTTCATTGAGATGATTATATCTTAGGAAGTTGTACGAGATAAAACCCATAAGTCTCTCTATAGGCTTTGAGTTTTTATATAACAAAGCATTAAGCCCTTGTGCCCTTGAGAGCATTAGGAAGGTCGTATCAATTGGGTGCATATGTTTCTCCAAAATTGAATTAAGTCACAATTGAATAAATTAAATAGGTCCATAGCTACAAGGCTTTGGTGATCATCTTAGTAGTTTACGTGAAAGTCGAATACACATGAGTTAAGAAAAGTTCGGCTAAACATATTGTGGGTTTCCCAAATGAAGTAATCAAGTAAGAGGATAAAAGCCTGAAGTATTTAACAAAAATACGTAAAAATATTTCATTTGTTTTGGCACATTTCTATTTTCTTGCACATCAATCAAATTATGGAATTATTTTTTAGTCTAATTTAGTAATAATTGCGAGTATTGTGGTGTATTATACAAGTCTTTTGGAAAATAATGATATTTATTACTTGTTATATTTGTGATTGGTACACTTGCCATTTGAATCAAAATAAAAGGCAAACATTCAACTTCTAAGAAAGTTGCATTAAGGCTATTTCCAAATAAAGTGGCTATAAGCTTTTTGACTCCAATATATTTCATCGAAAAGATTATAATTGGTTTTAGAGGAACCAATAGCGTAGTCCTCCCCAATGGGTTTTAACCCAATAATAGTTGTAACATCAAGAAGTGTGAGTGCTACTATAACATATTGAAGTTTGAGGGCATATAAATCCTTATTTGAGAAATAGAAAGTCGCAATAACAACATTGACATATCAAGAGTAGAGATTTCAAACTTACTCAATTGAATCAAGTCATAAATCCTAATGTTTCTTCTAAGGGCCAGAATAAAATATCTCTACTCCTTCAAGCCAAGACTAATAATTTTCTCGTTTTGATGTAAACCCACGTTGCAACATTTCTGTAATGCTATTCAGAAAATTGTTGCTTGCTTTGTCATTGTGAATTTGACTTAAACCTTTAGAGGAAGAAAACATATCTTTTATAAATTCTAAATTTAATTTAGCACTAAAGGTACTTATAAAAGCATAACAATGGAAACATAATTAATGGAAGTATAATGAGTAGAGACTATTCTTTTAAATTCCTCCTTCAACTCAATTTTGGAGCGAACTTATGGTCGTTAACCTCCAAAAGTTAATTTGAAACAATAAGTTTCAATGGTCTGGAAAAAAGTAGTGGAGTACTTGAATGAAGTAGAAAAAGAAGCCATAAATGAATGCAAGAGTGTGAGCAAATTTTTTTTTAGAAAAAGAGTGCAAGGTTACGCAAAGCACAAAGAAGTTGGAAGAATAGTAAAAAAAAGTTGTTACTTTGTCAATGAAGTTTTTCATTGTGTTGGTATCATCTTTGGAATATATGAGTCAACACATGTGAAGAGTAAACTATCTTGCAATTTAAATTTGTCTCCTTCAATTGATTGAGTTTCTTGTAGATAGAGTCTCGCTTCCATATGAAATGGAGTGTTTAACCCAAATCCAAAGACTTTTTTAAATACACAAAGGTATTAAGTCAGTGATGCCCACGTTTAACCTAACTTCAGTGACGTCAAACACAATTTAATCCCTGTAACTTTTAACCAAACATGATAATTCTGAAAAAACACAAGTGACAACATACCTAAACTACAATAACACTTATTTTCACTTTTGAATATATTTAAGATAAAAGAAATTACATGAATTTGTTTGATAATTTTACAATTTTATCAAAGAAAATATTTTTTAATGATAATTTTTCTCTTACTAATGTAAACATATCCGCTAATGAGAGCTAATTAATAAGTGCACTTGAGTCATCAACGTGATCCTATTCATACTATCGCTTTCAAAAAACAAATGATCAAATCCATGATTTAGTTACCAGATGAAAATAACGGGTAACACCCCGGATTATGGTTTAACCATGATTAGCATGAATATAAATAATAGTCTTAAAATCCATGGAAGAGCAAAATGCAACATTGAAAGTTCTATGAAGTCTACAACAATCTACTTTTAGTTATATTTTTTTCTTGATTCAATCATTCAACTTGTCTATTTAAATAGTTACAAGTTGCAACCCTTCTTATAGGAACAATATTTGTATCAATTATTTTAGCTCTGTTTAAGTAAACTTCTGAGGAATAACTTGAAAAAAAAATTAGTTGCAACTGTTACCAAAGGGACTATTGTTTATACGTGAAAACGTTGGTTTTGTTGAAATCCTGAATAATCCCATGAATTGAACCAATTACAGCACTCGCCGAAATAATGAAGCCAAGGAAACTTATAAATTGGAGGCAGCACCACCTGAGTGATAGTTTTCTAATCTGTTTCTGGGCAATGTGCATTTGTATGGGTAAAAAGACTACTAGAGGTCCGAACCCAATTGCACCAAGGAGGGAAAGAACCTCACTGAAAAATGGCATTATCATGGCAAGGATTGTGGCCAATATCACAAAAATGGTCCTCCAAACTAACCTAAACAAGTTGAAACGAACCATTACATTGCCCATCATGAATGGATATTCCTTGTTTATGAAATCTGAATGTGGCCACACCATGTTGGCACCCATTTCAACTATACGAAAGAATGGTTGACCCATCACCTGCAACCAAATATTGATTTCAGATACTTTATTGGACACAAATATCAACTTTACTAGAAAAAAAAACATATCTATTTTTCCCATAAAAAGTAGTTATTCTAACTTTAATCAACTATTAAAAAAATCATTTGGTCCGTCATTTTATATTTACTTGTAGTTTTCGTTCTTTCATAATCATTTTACCAATTTGGTCCTCGTATCTTTCGAATTGGCAATATTTTCATTAAATATTACTTGCCAAGTTAACTAATTAATTAAAATTGTATAATTAAATTAATAAAAAACAAATTAACAAAAAAATGGGACTAAATTCATGAAATTGTGTAAATGACGGATCAAAAGTTTAATTTTTTTTAAGCGTAGAAAAAGTTCAATTAAATCTCATTTATTAAATTATATATTTGCAGTATCTTAACTTAGTATATTATTAAGGAGCGATGCCACAAACTTCTTATTTACACGTAAGAGTCTCCTTATATCACGCCATTATTCAACTAAAAAGGTCTAGTGACACAGATTAAAAGCACATATTTCAATAAAAGTACGAATCGAATAAAAAAAATGAGTATCAAAATTTTGAAAGATGAAAAAGAAATTGAAGTTGTGGAAAAATAATGATCCAACCTGATATGCTCCAATCATATGCATTACGATGCATCCGTTCCCCAGTGCGACCAACCAGAAGGGTTCGGTAAATCCGGTCAAGATGTTTCCAGGAGTGTTGTCACCAAAAGCAGCATATCCAAGGCCACTGCACAGCAAGAACAATATTGTCATTGCTGTCACCCCTAGCACGTTCGCCCTTTTCATTTGTTTATTTTCTGCCGGATGTGACTTTAATGTGTCCTAAACAAAAACATCAGCCAATAATGGGATTCAGTACTGTACTAATTCATTATTTCAATTTGCTATAACTACATTACTGGCATCTCTGTAAGCTTTTGTTCATTTATTAAAACAGGAATTTAAGCCCTCCTTCATCTTATTTTACCACTCTTTCTGTGATTGTGATTGGTTGAAATTATTTAAAACCATAAATTTTAACGAATTTCATTATTTTGTACTTACCATTATATCATAAATAACAGTAGCGTAAGTGCACGCAAGAGCTATGTTTCCCATTGCAGTGAAAACCTTCAAAAGTTTATCTTCTAGTGGTAGTTTGGTTCCAGTCATGCTGGTTGCAGCTCCTTTTCCTGTACACATCCAAATTCAAATTGTTATTACTTTTTTTTTTCTCTGAAATTAAACGAAACAATAAGGGACTAATTCATTATTGAAGGATTAAAAGCATATTTCTACAGGTTTGTTTACAAAAATTTAAAAAAAAAATATTCTAAATAATTTAGAATTAACTTAGGTACAAATTAATTTGTATAAACTCTCTGTACAACTTTCTCAAAATTTTACCTTTTGTTTATAATATAAGTTAATTTTAATTTATTGAAAATTTTATTTCACCTTTTTTTGCTTGAAAATCTTTATAGAGAAGTCATCCAAACATGCCCTAAATATATAATAGAAGCTCTGGAACGAGTGTTAAGTGTTCTCTTTCATGCGTACTCTTTGTAGCACTATTATTATTAATTGTCGAAACTTCCAAAAATATTAATTAGACTCCTTAATAAGGAGTAATTTTGTTCGAAAGGTGACACGCCGGACTATACATTTGCGGATGTGATTTCCAAAATGTTGAACCACCCAACGGAATGCAAGCTACAGATAAACAGAAAGAGATAAATACAAAACATGGACAAGAACAATCGCATGGAAATCGTAACTATCTAAACCCATTGTCAGGGAGCTCATTCCCTATTGAACTCGACAGAGGTAAAATGCTGGATCGAGTCCTACCAACGAAAGTTAGAAAGGGTATGCATAAGAGCCTAACAAATTTGCACAACAATTGTAATATAACTGAAAAAATAGGTCAAGTCTAGAAGGGGTTGAATTAAGGCAAAATGATTTTTTAATCAAATTGTTAGACGGTATCATCTAATGCTTTGAAAATGTTTCAAAAAGATTTTCAAAATGCTCCTAAGGAAAACTAAAGGCCGATTCAGGTGTAATAGATAAAATAGTGATATTAAACTTTTTTTATAGTAGTTTACTCTATCGATGGACTACATCTTGTTTTTCTTTACAATTGTTAAATGATTTTCTAGATCAAACCTTAATTACAAGTATTATTATAAACAAGTATTATTATAATTTTTTACTAACAACAAGTATACAAAGTTATTCTTAATTATTTCTTTATCTTTTCATAAAATTAAGAATAAATGTTCTTTAACATTAATTTACTTTTAACTTTTTCTGAATATTTTATTACTGTCAGTCCTAACTACAACAAAATGTTATTACTGTGAATTCCAAGTATTCGTCAATCTTGATTTCCACTATGTCGGAACCACAGCCGTAATGCAAGCCACAATACATTGATAATCTCATAAACATCATAAACAAAGAGAGACAAATATAAAACATGGTGGAACAAGAAAAACATGGAAATCACATCTATCATGTAGAGCAAGCTTAGCCTTTTTCCTCCCTTTCTCCTTTTCAAACACATCTCCTTCCATCAATCACTTAACTTCATTAAGTCCAAGTTACTTCAAGACAAACAAGAATTCATAATTTGGTATTTAGAGCAAGGATTTCTTCAAGAGATAAGTTCTTACTCACTATGTTCTTGAATGATCCTTGTTGTCACGCTTATTTTCCTTACTTGTCTTGAATTCACATATCTTGTTACAATTGTCTTGAAAATTGTGGTTCAAAAATATATGTATGATCTTCTTGAACCATCCATGTATGAGCTTATAGGATTTCTCTATGTGTTTATGAAAACATTTAAAATTTTATGAGTTTTGATTCTTGTGTTTGGTCAAGTTGATCTTGGATTGAGTACTTTCAATTTTGAAATCTATTTGTTGTGTTTAGAAGTTATGTTTAGTCCCTGCATGTTTATAATTCTTCTAGTTTGATGTTTTACCTTTCTTGTCTTAAGCATTAAATACAAAAATTACTTCTAGCTTTTGTGTGCTTTTTTGTTTAGTAAATTTGAGTTATTATCTTATTGCCAAATTCGTAGAGTTACGCTTTGAATGTATCTTGTTTCTAGTTTGCGTAAGCTTTCTTGATTCTCTAGGCAATTTCATTAGGCAAAAGTAAAATCACAAAAATATTTGCAAGTTGAATTTCATATGACCTTGATTACTAGTTGTTACACTCTCCTAGCATCTCCTACATACAATACAAATTAAGTAAAAGCCAAAAGAAGACTTTAATAAAAGAAAAATTCACTCAATCGGCCAAAAAATCAAATAAAAAAACAACTACTGAAAAGGGGATTTTTTAAAATTAAAATTACTTAAATCTTATTTAAGCTCAACAATATTAGAAGATGATTAAACGGATTCTCAATTTTATCTATTGATAGTCAAATATTAGAATTATTTGATTATAAAACATTAATAAATAATTTTGCTGCTCAAAAAAGATAGAAACTAAGAAGAAGAAGAATAAATTTGTCTAAACGTTGTGCGCCTCAACAAATCTCTAGACACCACTCTACTCTATATGAAAGGTAAACAAACAGTCATTCATGCCTGCGCGGAAACATGACAAGCAAGAAAAGGTGGAAAAACTATAAGAAAAAAGAAACTAAAAGGTTAATAATATAATTGCATATTTGTTTAACTTGCAATCAAAAAGAGATTTGTGTGGTATAATTAATTATATTTGAAGACAAAATTAATTATGTTATAAATATTTTATTAATATTTATATAAAGTATATTTTATATGATTATGTGATTATATATTGGTTATTATTTTTTAATATAATTAATATTTTAATTATATTTATGTTTTATTATAATAAAATAAATAATTAAAATATAAATAAAAAAATTAATGTAAACTTTGATACTTTGGTAACTAACTTATTTTAATTTGGTATTCTAATTTTTTTATCTATTGAGATTTTATGATGATTTTTTATTTAATTAAAATTTATTTTAATTTGAATTCATACGTTTTTAAAATTACTTTTTTCCATAAAATTATTTTACAAAATTAGGGATAGTGATAGGTTTCAAATAGTGGACAATTCTTTTCAAATAGCCTACAATTCTTTTATAAATGAGTATCCAACTTGTAAGGAGACATTATTTAACTCGATACGTAATTAAACATTTCTTAATATTTAATTATATTTTGTTTTCAATGCGAGAATACTTTAAATATTTTTAAATATATCACTATTAAACACATGCTATCACATTACTCTAATCACTCTGAACTTTCCATTAATTTATTTTTATTTTTCTTTTTTTTAATCTAAAAAATTTTACTTTCTACTCATTTATCTTCAGTTTTTACTCTTTTTTTTCTTAATATATATAACTTTACTTTTATCTATTTCTTTTCCTTTCCCTCATTTTTTTTACTTACTCATTTTTCATTCTATAATAAGACAAAATGGTAAGAGAAAAAAAATTCAAATTCCACAGATGACATGATAAACACGCGTTACCACATCCACAACACCCATATTCTTGTCTATTTCTCTTTTCAACCATCACAATAGCTAAAGTCACCTAATCACTTGGCTAGCGTAAATTACCATATACTTTTAGGAGTTCTAGTTTATCTTAAAAGAAATTGTTATTTGAAGTATCCACGAAAATATTAGTTTATTTTCAAAAGAAATTATTCATCACCATCTCATTTAAATACTTAATTAATTCATAATTAATCTTTAATTCTTTTAATAATAACAATTTAGTAAAGATATTGTCAATATTCTTAAAACATAATAATCTTGGCCTATGAATAATTAAAAAGAAGGGAAGAACTCAGATAACGAAAATGAAAAACTAAAACAGATAGTTGTGTAAGTAAATTTTGGTGATTAATATTCAATTATTTTGATAAAATTAATGGTGAAAACTTAAAAGCACTTACCTGAGAGGACGACCGAGAGACATAGCCCACTACCAATGAATACATAACCAAAAGAGGTGATGGCGGCAGCAGTTGAGAGCCACGTAAGCTCGTGAAAGTTTGGAATCTGAGACAAGAAAATTTGCAAAATCCCAAAACCGATCATGAAGGGATTATTCGAAAACTTGCAGGTAGCTGCATTTCCTTCTCTGTGGAAACAAATTGCTTTCCTTATTGCCCTGCATATCACACTCATCATTATACACCATACAACATAAAAAGGTTAAATGATCTGTATTAAGAGTTTTAAATTTTATAGTTGATAGTTGTATTCTAAATGATTAATTCAATTCTATTAATAGCATCTCCGGAGCTGCTTACAAGTTAAGATCTCATTAAAATAATATTTTGATTGATAAGTAATTTTTGTAAACAATTCCAATTATGATTCACACTAAATGTTAAGTATGGAAGAAGTTAGACTCGGTAATCTCATTTGCATTTTTGTAGTAAATAAATTCTTAAATAAGCTTTATTATATTACGCACACCAAGCTTGTGGCGGAAGTTATTGTGTAGCCGACGGTGATCCCAGCGAGCTTGGTATATTGAACCAATCCACAAAGCACATGCATTGTTCCACCTATTACCAAAATAGCAAGACAAAATTGATCAATGGAAACAGACTACGAACAAATGAAAAAAAGAAAAAATTGAATCATAGTATGTACTCTTATAATTATGGTTGTTATTTATAATCAAAATGAATTGAGACCTTGTGTTAAGTTAGAGGGTGTGTATATTTTATCCTCTTAGGAATGCAAATATTTATATTACTTTTATCATAATAATGGAATCTTACCCTATTTATTTGCTAAAGTAATACTGTGAATGAGGTTTCGTTAGATAGTTTGAGTTCATTTATTATTTATTAGTGGATGGGTTTTCTAAATAGAATAATTACAGAATTTGTTATTAAAGGAGGTATAATTACCTAAGCAATACTATTGGATTTTCTATTATGACGTCACTATTTGAGCGACCACTTAGATCGGCTATAATCTCTAGTCCAGTGAATACTAAGTCTAAAGGGATAAAAATTGACTTACGAGTACATAACAATCAAGTTTTGAGTATATGGGTACATCAGTACACAATCTTCTAGTCTTGAGATAGACAAAAATACTATCAATCAAGTCCACAATATACCAATTACGTAACTTCCAATAAAAAGGTGTATATTAATAAAAATATAAATATATTTTCATACTGAACATATATATCTTGTTAAAATGTCAACCAATGAATGATGCTATGGTCATACAAAAATGGCGCAGTAACCATAAAGAAGAGGACTTGGGAATTTAAAGAGAAGATTTGGGATGCTACAGAGCAGACTTAGAAGCAGCCCTTGAGGAGACTAAGAATGATATCACTCATAGCTTCATGAGGGTTTTAAGTGGAAGTATCGAGCATGCGTGGTGCATCTTGATTTCAACTTCTCCTACTTAGATCCTTTAAATATTGTGATTAATGGTCCAATAGTACATGAATAATTTGCATGTTCTTAACATTTAATTGTGTACTCTGGTTTGACACTTAGTCTCTAGTCTTGAACTGTTGCTTATTGCTAATTATGTCAGTCTTTACTCTTGATCACTAATTATCGACGTTGACACAACACATTTATTGCAGATTAGTATTATTCATATGAGACGCTTTGAAGATCACACAAATTAGATATCAGTGTCGAGCTTGATAAATATACTTACAAAAAAAGTTATGTGTGCAACTCGTCGTAATAACTCATACTATAAACATTATGTGTGTTCTTGTGATTACTTATATAACAATTTTTTTAGGCAAATGACGATACAATAATGTTGTGGCTATGTAGAAGGAACAAAATCTTATAGAAATAACGCTTTGACTATATAAAAAGGACAAAGACCTCTATGATAATACGTTTATTGAAGTTTGTACTGGTACAATAGCGTTATGGTTATATAAAAGGACAAAATCCTATAAAAATAGCAATTTAGTTATATAGAAGGGCCAAAATCTTGTATAACGATACATTTGTTGAAGTTGGTGCTAGTACACTAGCATTGTGACTATATAAAAGTATAAAATCCTATAAAAATAGTGCTTTGACTATATAGAAAGAACAAAGTCATGTATGACAATGTGTTTGTTCAAGTTGGTGCCAATATAATAGCACTGTAGCTATATAAAAAGGACAAAGTTCGATAGAAATAGTAATTAGTTAGTTGTTAGCTTTTAATAGTTGTTGAGGGAGGGGGTTAAGTCTTATATATTCTTATATTGTAGGTTAAAAGATAGGAAGGATAGTAGTGGAAAAGGAAGTATTTTTCTTTTTAAATGTTTGTTTGGAAGTTCTTTGAGAAATAATACATGTTTGGGGACTAGCTCTACATTTTCTCTTCTAGGTTTTACATTCTCTTTGAAGACTTATAACACTATATAGAAAGGACAAAGTCTTATATGACAATGCTAAGTCAATGTCGGTACAATAGCATTGTAACTATATAGAAAGGACAAAAGTCCTACAAAAATAATAAAAGTCATATAAACGCGACTCGGAAACCATAAAGAATGGTTTGGAGGTCTTACCAAAATGATTCAATGGTCATGAGTATGATGTTGTTGTATAGAAATACTCACATTGTTTGTAGAGTCGCTCTAAATTTTGAAATTGATTAGGAATGACAATCACAAGTATTAATACCAAATGAAGATTAGGAAACCACAATAATATATGCACATAAATCAAAATATTTATTTTTATCATTTTTAAATAGAAAATTATTTCTAATTTTACTAGCATAAATATTTTTTAAAAATAAATAAATAAATTTCATAACTTGATCGTAATAAAATCATTAAAATACTTATATTTTATTATTTTCAATTTTCAATTCGGCCTTATAATAAATAGATGTTTAAACTAATTGAATATTAAGTGAAGTGGGCAAATATAAATGAAAATATATAGAATAAATAATATTCAAACTTTGAAAAGAAACAAAATTCTTCCCATTAATTTTTTTATTGAAATATAAATTATTTGAAATAATAATAAAAATAAAATAAAATTACAACCAATGGATATTACCAAAAGTAATTTAATGTTAACATATATTTAATAGATAAGACAAAATTAAAATTAACATATATTTAATAGATAAGACAAATTTAAAATTAACAGATTTAATAAATAAGACAAATTTACAATTAACATATTTAATAGATAAGACAAATTTAAAATTAACATATTTAATAGATAAGACAAATTTAAAATTAACATATTTAATAGATAAGACAAAAATGATTGACATAAAAGAAATAAATAATGATGATGATGGAGATATAAAATTATTAGAAAGAAATACTTTTGGCATATGTATATATAAAAAATTTAGGAAAAATGGTCAAATTTCTAAAAACAAATAACGATTTAGTCCTAACAAATTCATAGTCAACAACAATAATTTTTAATTGAAGGCAGAGATATCAAAACTTGTTCTAATAGCAAAGAAAACTAGAAAATGATTTTATACAAAGTGGAATTGTAACATCTTTTTCACTTTTATATTCTAATCACAAGTTTACTCATAAAAACAAGCATCAAAAGGTATTTTGCCAGGTCCAATGATGAATAACAAAATGTTCTACTCAAAACATATAGAGACCTAAGTTAGAGTATTTAGTGTATATGGCTCTTATTTACATTCATTTTATCATAATCATTAAGTCTCACTCCTCTTTGTCCTGTGTAATTATTAAATTATGGTTGTAATAGGTTTTTATGTTCATCTATTATTTATATTTATTAATTAATACATTTTCTTTGATGAAGAAATTACCAAACTTTATTATTATAAGGAACATGATTACCTAGATAATATCATCGAGTTTTCTATTATGATTTAGGTACTTGGATGACTACTTATATAAGTTACAACCCCAACCAAATATATGATAAGATTAAAGAGATCGAAAATAGGTTTAGCAAGTTATCTTTGGTGAAATTTTTATCTTAATTATATTTATTTATTCTAAACTAACTCTAAGACCTTAGTTAAAAAATCCACAACGGTTTCATTCGGACCCCAAGTGGACGACATCATAATTATGAGATTATAATTCTGCTGACTTGATTCCAATAAATATTTCAAATAATAAAGTTCTATTTATTGATTACAAAGAAAGTAAATTTAACAATTCAGTAACTTCTTATATGTGAATATAGGCATGTTCACCATAACAACATTTTTCAATCAGCATATGTAATTTACATTTTACTCTCTAAAGGGCAACAATTTAGATTCTTAACATAGCAGAGCTGCAATGTAGCTCTGATGTTTTCCATTTTTAGGGTATATGAATTAGTTGTCAATAATTCTCACAGTAAAGATGTATATCTAATCGGTATCAGTGATTAGAAGAAAAATCAGGTACTAGAATAATTAAATAATGGAAGTTTAGAATACCTAAGTAAGCCTTGACAGCCTGCATATAAGTATAATTTCTCTGGCCAGTGACAGGGTCTGGATATCTGTAACAATCGGCTACAAGACTGTAAGTGAAAATTGAGATAGCTGAAAAGGTGAGGATACATCCTATGCCAGCTATCCATCCTAGTTGTGCCATGGCCCATGCCAGAGCCAGCACCCCTGCCCCTACCACCACAGTTATAATGTGTGTGCTTGCCGTCAACACATTCCCTGCAAACAGAACACAAACATCACAAATAATATATGCTCTTTTAGCTTCATCTGGATTAGAACGTTTTATTTCTTAGGTAAAGAATGTCTGATCACTGGTTAAGGTAAACAAATGCACAAAATGAATCTCACTTCTCTAAAATAAGTGCCTCAATTAAGAAGATAAACGAACCAATTTCCATTCTTGATGATAAAATCAACTATTGATAGTATATACATATTTAATAAATCATAACATCAACTATTGATTTTCTTATCAAAGTAAGTTATTTTATTGAACATTTCATATCAACTCGACATAACTGTGACAGAATACATAACTGAGATTTGCAATCCTCAATTTTACATATGGTTGATTGGGCCTAAACGTAAAGTGAGTTGAGCGAGTTATGCTAACTCAATTTTGAAGAGCCAAATCTGCACAAGATACTCAGTTTTAACTGTTTCGGTTTTGGTCTTTCATGTTATAATTGAGTTAATACGCATTCTTGAAATCTTTTGTATCATTAAAAATTATCTCTCAGAGCGTCAACCCGTTGATAAAGTTACTCTCACTTCAATATCAACTCACGAACAATTTCATTCTTCAAAAAACTTATCAATACGCTACTACAATCAAGTTTTCAGAGGGTCTGAGGACTTGAAAACACTGATTTAGATATTAAATCTAAATATTATAGTGTTCAGAAACGAAATCACTACAAATTCAGGGATGAAATTGAAGAAGATTCAAAGCAGTTAGAAAGAAAACGAACCGGTTCTTCTGATTCTGCCATCATCGTCCGGTTCCAGTTCGATGAGAGGTTTGGCGTTATCCATTGAGATCCCCTTTCGTTCCGTCAGGTATCCACACTTCAAGAACGATGCACCGTCTGAGTTCACCGGTTTTACAATAATCTGATAAATGCGATATCTTCTCTAATATAATAAGAAAGAAATAGATAAACATGTTACACATTGGACATTTTAAATTATATTAGATTAGATCCATATAAAGCGTACCCAAAGAAACATCTATTTATCACTGCCAAGAATTTTCACGGATTAAATTTTTTTACACGCTTAATTAATAAAAAATATTTCGTATAAATTTTCCTATAATTATTGTAATAATTAATAAATTTATAACTAAATGAAAATATATTGTTATACTTCCATGTGTTATTTATTTTAAAATATAATAATAAAGGTGAGAAAATGTAATATTAATTAACTTGAGAAAAATAGAAAACACAAAATATATGTTTTTCATAAATTAGAAAAATGAACTTAAGTATAAATTAAAAAAATTCTGTCAAAAACAAATATAATTATATTACAATTATTTTATATGTATATTAATTTTAGCTAATAATTTTATATTTTTCAAATACTTATCGAGTAATTTATTTGAAAGATTGAAAATAATAATAATTGGAGAAGAAAGTATTCATATTTTGATAAGAACCAAATCACCCTCGTGGAAAATATCAGTAGTCTTCACGTTGTCCATATATATTTTCTTTCTAAAGGATGTAAAGAGTTTATAAATTACAACTGTACACGCCTTTATAACATATTTTAAAAAATAATTTAATTGTCATGTCATATAAAGTAATTTAATTAATTTGTTTCTGAAGTAATTTATATTTCAAGTTAGATTTAAAATAATAAATTATTATGAACTTTATGAAACTAACAAATAGTATTCAATGTTATCTGAGTTTTAAAAACAAAAAAGAATATAGAATTCTCGTATTTTAAAAAGATAAGATATTTTCATTGACGATTTTTATATCAAAAAGAACTTAAAGTGATAATGATTTAATTTTTCAATTCTTTTTATATAAATAAATGAGATATTGTACTGGAGTAGAAAGTATTAAATAGTATAAATTATAGAGATTTAGTCTGGCTACGCGATATGGTGGTGAAAAAATTTCTAAAAAATAGAAGAATAATCATCATATTTTATCAAGAAAAATTATGAAATTTCTTTTAAAAGAAAATGGTATTAAAACTAGTTTTAGCTCGTGGAGCAAGGTATGTGTAATAACGTGTTAGTATCCTATTATATGCGTTCTAAAATCATTATGTTTTTTAAGATTTTGAATGTTATTATAATTTCTCTTAAGTGTTGACATCAATAATATTTTTTATTTAATCCCTTCCAAATTTCAGGCTTCAATTTGGTATAAAAAGAAAAATATTTATAAAAGATATTCCAACATTAAAGTCACTTCTCAAATGTTAAGGTTATATATTGAAGGATAAGACAAACATACTTTTCTTCTAACTTGTTTTGATTATTTAATGATTCACTATGTTAATTGTCAGAGATATGAAGTGAGACACAAAAGGGGTAATAATGACATTTGGTTGATTGGAGATTGATCATTGGCCAAGAACATCTCGATTGTGTGAGACCTATTTGATATATGACTCAGCCAAAGGACCCTACCTTGGTCGAAAACATCTCGACCTGTAGTATACTTGTCGCCCGAACCTGACAAGGTCGAGGACTGGAGAGGTTTTACGCATGAGGTTGTCTTTCCTTTTCGATAGTCGGTTATCTCACGAGAGACCAATAACATCTTGAGTCACAATTTATTATCCTTCTCTTTTAGGAACTTATATGGTTAGAATGTATCATTTGGGTTGGGGCGGCGTGGGCATAAAATCAGGTCCATGGAGATTTGACTGTTGGGAATGGTGAGATTGTAACTCTAGTACTATGTAAGGTAGTTTGAAGGGTGTGAGCTAACGTATATCCTAGTTGGGATCTTTGAGATCTAATGGTTGGGAGTCGAAAAGTCACGACTCTCGATTACCTTCCTCCATGCCTATAAGTATAAGCGGTGGTCCAGCTTTATACTTCACTCATATTCCCTATATTTGAAATCCGACAATATCAAAGTGGTGGCTAGGTGTAAGAGTATATCCCTAACCGGGGTAATCATATCTTCTTCGTCTACCTTTTTTGAGTCTATTGGCAGTGTGTCCGGTGTGTGTGTGTGTGTGTGTGTGGCGGGGGGGGTGAGCAATCAGCCAGCAAGAGGATTTGTCATCCTCGAGCATTAGTGGGTTGTGGGGTTGATGACGACGAAGTGGCCGAGAACTCTTCGGCCAAGGTGACACTGAGTGATTCGCCTTATAGGAATAGGTATGCCTGGGTTAGCACTAATGTGACTGGTTAGTTTTTTAAGTATAGGTGGTTAGAAACCTTGGAGTCTGTTGTGGCTAGCATTTGTATGGTTAGCTCTAGTACTGTGGTTGGTGTGATTGAGAAGTGCTCGGTCATTGACAACATCATACCTGAGAAGGGCACGAGTCAGACTTCTTTTTCATGTATGGTTGTTTCTTCACAGACTCTCATGTCCGCCTACCCTTTGACGAGTTCACTATGGGTGTTTTGCGTGTTCCAAACATTGCACCAACTCAACTTCATCCTAATTCTTAGGGTTATCTCTAAGCTTTTTAGATTTTGTGTGAGGTGATCGGCCTTTGTCCTTCTCCACAAACTTTCCTTCATTATCATAGTTCTCAGTCGTTGACTAGTTTTCGTTAGTTAGCTAGTGGGGATCCACCTTATTTTCTCCTTATACTATATCATATAAAATGTTTAAGAGTGTTTTTTTCGAGTAGCCATCGAGCAAATATTTTTTAAATGGGGATACCTTAAAATTTTTGTTTTACTATATAAGAGACCCTACCTGATACCTCTACTGGCCGAGGTCTTCTATCACTAAGGACAACCAGAATTTTTTTTGAATTTTTTGATAGATTTTCTAGGAAAATGCCTATACAGAAAATCCTTAGGTTGTACCTTTCCACTCAACAGTTAGTTGATTTGAGTATTTTTACCTTGTCTTCGGTCGATTTTAACTTTGATGAATTATTTCGTGGTTTTCAGGATTGATGGCTCAACAAGGGCCCAGGTACTTGGAAGTTCTAAGGAAACTCCGCCAAGAGAAGGCCCAAAGGATGAGGGAAGTGACGACCAAAGGAGTGGCTGCCGAGAATTAAGGAACTCCTGCCGATCTTGCCACCGAATCACCTGTCATCAACCTCGTTCCCTCTTTGGCACAGAAAAAGCATAAGAAGAAAGATAAGGTGAGGGGACACTCTTCTCCTCATCATTCACTGAAAAGGGGTCGTGCCTCTACTTTCGATGTCGAGACCAACAAAGGTGGTCAATTGCTCTCCTCTGACTTTGCCTTTCATAAAGGAGTGAACATTTCACTGACCACTTCGGAGCGAGGGGCTCTCCCCGCAGCCTCCAAGGAGGAGCTTCTGGCCAATTGTTTGGAGTTGTAGTCAAGGGCTCTAGCAATTGGCCGCATTTTGAACAGTGAAACCTCTTGGGAGTCGGCTAGGGAGGTGGATGAATTGAAGAGGATGCTAGCTGATTCATCTTCTTCCTTAAAGATGGCGCTAGACACCAACACGCCTTTAAATGACTAAATCAAGAAGCTCACTAGTGACTTGTTGGCAACTGAAGATGATGCCAACACATGGAAGACACGGTGCTACGATTGGCAGAAGAGAGATGAAAGAGGTGGAGGAAAGACTGGCCGAGATGACCCTGGCCCAAGATGAGGCCGCTTCTCAAAGGGCTGGCCTGGAGCGAGAGCTGGCTGATTTGAAGGAGTACGTCCTCGACATACATGTCAAAGGCTTTAATCAAGTTGTACATCAAGCAATCTTCTTATATGGGGTTGTTGATTGACAACAATGAAATTGACCTTGGGAAAGATGTTTTCCACGATCAATTGGTTGTTATTGACGACATCCCTCTAGAGGGATCAACCGATGAGGAGATAGCCAAGGAGGGCCCGACCGAGGATGGGGAGGCGATGCTGGTGAAAGACCTTTCTGAGCATGCTGAATAGTTTTTTAGGGTTTCTCTTGTCCCTTTTTTTTTGTTTCAACATGACTCATCCCTTGTTAAGTCTTTTTTAGTGTTGTTTTTGTTAGCACCAGGAGTTGTTGTATTAATTTGATGAAACCAAACCATTACAACTAAAGCTGCTGAGTTAATTTGAAGAAACCAGTCAAGTTGACCAAGTCAAGACCAAGTGCTTTCAAGTGAAGATGCATGGAGTTTGTATGGAGATTGAAGTTTTTGGGTCTAGGTTTTAGGTGGTGTTGGTGTGTCTAGATTGAAGTAAAAATCTGTGATGATGAATGTGTTGATCATTGATAAGCTCCACTGTGAAAATTGGTTTTAGCAAGGTTTTAAAAATCATTAAAATCTGATTTCAAATTTTCATAAACCGTTTTAACTGTCTTTTAAAATTTAGTCGACTGAATGTCAAATCAATTGACTAAAGTTTGATAGTTGTCACTATAGTTGTTTATATATAGCTGGTGCGTTTTCAAAAGAAGACAACACAGAAGAATTTGGAAAAAAAAACACTAAACTGCTTTGATTTGAGATTTTTCAAGCAAGAGAAAAAGCTACCACACTTTTTTAGATCAAGATCATTTGAAGTTTTCAAAGAATTCATCAAGAAATGAATTTCTGCATTCTGCTGGAGCTTTGGAAACTGACTACATATTTCTACATCATTAATCTGACCTCAGCCTAAGCACTCTATACCTGTTTCTTCTTACATTTCTGATCTGTTGTATAGAGTTGCGTTTTTTAGTTGATTTCTGTGTAAATCTTTCAATTGTATTAAAACTGCTACTGAGTTCTTGAATTACTAGAGTGTAATTCGTTGTTATACAGTGAGTTTGTACTGGTGGTTTGCCTACTGCCAGGAGCAGTGTGAGACGTTTCTTGGTTATATAGTAAATTTTGTATAACTGTGACTTGCTGTAGGATTCAGTAAGGGTGTTCTTGAAACACACAGTGGGTTTCTCTGTGGCTTCTTGTTCTGATGTAGGTTCAGTAGTGGTCTGCTGTAGGGAGCAGTGAGACGTTTTTGGGTTATACAGTGGATTCTGTATAACTGTGACTTGCTGTAGGTTTCAGCAAAGGTGTTCTTGAAACACAAGTGGACTCCGTGTGGTTTCTTGGTCTGCTGTAGGTTTAGCAGTGGTTTGCTGCGGGGAGCAGTGTATTCTTGTTGTGGACAAGTGTTGTAAACTTGATCAATTTGATCATTTTTAGTGAAATCCTTACTGTGTGTGAGGGACTGGACGTAGCCCGTTTTGTTGGGTGAACCAGGATAAAAATCCTTGTGTTCTTGAATCTTCTTTCTCTTTCTTGATCACTGATTTAATTGATTTGTTCACTGTATAAATTGTTTTCAGAATCAATAACTGGACTCTATTGGTTTAAGACTTAATCATCTTTGAATAATTGTTTCTTTCATATAAAGAATTTTATTTTTTATTGGTTCTTAATAATTCAAACTGTTAACTGAATTGTATCTGACCAGTTCATTTTGTGCAGTTAACTTCTTTCTGTTTCAGTGTAGTAAATTAGATCGCTTCCGCAGTTACATTTGAATCAAGTCTATCTAAAGCATTTGAATTCTGATAAATCTGTTTGGTTTGCTGTATTGTGGTTTGACTTGATTAAGTTCTATTTACTGATTCATTCTACTGCACTGATCAGTAAAGTCAATAAAGATTCAGTCTATTAAACTGACTTGCATTTTCTTAAAAGTTCAAATAGTTTTGAAAAAGATTTTGAAATCCAATTCACCCCCCTCTTGTATTTAAGCCAAAACAGTTTCTTACAATTGGTATCAAATCTAGGACTTGTATCCTAGTCAAGTTTTCGATCTATGGCTGAAAACCGTTTACCTTTTGCTGTGGGTGCTTTAATAAATAGACCTCCAATTTTTTCTGGTGTGAATTACCAATTCTGGAAAGTCAGAATGCGGATCTTTATTGAGTCTATTGACATAGGCATTTGGAATGCAATAGTAAATGGACCGTATGTACCTATGCATGTTGTTAATGGTGTGTCTATTGTGAAATCTTTTGATGAATTGTCTGATATAGAAATAAGCGTGTGTAGTATGATTGTATTGCCAAGAACATTATAACTTCTGCCTTGAATTTGGATGAGTTTTTCAGGGTGTCTCAATGTAGCTCTGCAAAGGAGATGTGGGATGTGCTGGAAGTCACTCATGAAGGCACGAATAATATGAAACGGGCAAGGAAACATGCGCTGATTCAGGAGTACGAGTTATTCAGGATGCAACCAGGAGAATTAATTGCTGATGTGCAGAAACGATTCACTCATATAGTTAATCACCTGATCAGACTGGGAAAATAGTTTGATAAAGAGGAGCTGAACATCAAGATTCTCAAATGCTTGGATAGAAGTTGGCAACGTAAGGTGACAGTAATTTCAGAAACCAGAGATTTGACAACTCTCACAACAGCTGCATTGTTTGGCAAACTGAGAGAGCATGAACTAGAGATGACGAGGCTGAAGGAAATGGAATTTGCTAAAAAGAAATCCAGAAGCCTTGCACTGAAATCAAAAGCTGCTAAGATTGAAAACAGTGAAGACAACACTGAAGATGATAGTGAAACTGAGAATCTCAACCTACTAACCAGAAGATTTCATAAATTCATCAAGTTGAAAAGCAGATCAAAGAATCAACAAAGTAAAAGGTACAATAAGAAATCTGATTCTGTTTCTGGTAAGCTTACATGCTTTGGTTGTGGCAAGCAGGGACACATAAAAGTAGATTGTCCAAATCTGTCAAACAAAGAAAAACCTACTGAAAGGAAGAGCTACAAGGCTGGAAAAACCAAAAAGGCTTACATCGCATGGGAGGACAATGCTTCTACCTCCAACAGTTCATCACAAGAGGATTTTGAAGCCAATCTGTGTTTGATGGCTGGAGAAGATTTTGAAGTAAGCAATGTAAATTCAAGTGCTTCCTTTAACAGTACAAATTATAGTTCACTGCTGAATGCGTTTCAAGAGACGCATGAGGAAGCAAACAAGTTGGCTCGTTCCAACAATAGACTAAAGGGTTTGAACAACTGGTTGGAAGCCAGAGTTAAGGAACTGGAAGGTGAAGTTTTAAGACTGAAAACTGACCTTGAACATTACAAAGCTTCCAGTAACTTAGACTTCAACAAGCCAGCAAACTGTGAAAACTGTGGAGTTCTTCAAAAGAAGGTGAACTACCTAATTACTATTGCTTCAAAGTTGACTATGGGAACAACCAATCTGAATGCCATTCTGGGCTCTCAGAACTATGTTTTCGAAAATGCTAGAATTAGACATCAACCCAATTTTCCAAGGAAACAGAAAAAGTACAGTAGCTTTTTCGAAACCAATACTAAACAGTTTTCACAGCCTATTACCTGCTTCTATTGCATGAAAAGAGGTCGCTATGTTAAGGACTGTAAGTTTAGAAAATTTTTAGTGCCAAAAGGTTTAGTTAGGTGGATGCCTAAAAGCATCACTAACAAAGATGGACCCAAATTTAACAGGGTACCAATGCCTCAACTCTAATATGTTTTGTAGGTCTGCTTGGCATCCAGTAAGCTGATGTGATATCTGGACAGTGGATGCTAAAAGCATATGACAGAAGATTCAACTCAGCTGATTAATATCAAATGGAAATCTGCAGGATATGTGACATATGGTGATAATAATCGAGGCAAAATACTTGGAGTTGGTGACATTGGAGTAAATGACAGAGTAATCATCAAAGATGTACTCTTAGTGGAAGGATTAAAGCACAGCTTGCTAAGTATAAGCCAACTGTGTGATAAGGGGTACAAGATCACGTTTGAGCCTGCTCAATATCTTATAACAGATTCAAAATTTGCTAAAACGGTTCCTGTAGGTAAAAGAGTGAGTAATATTTACATGCTTAATGTTTCTTGCATACCATCTAGCATGAATTTTTTGCTAACCCGAGATGATGAATCTTTGTTGTGGCATAGGAGACTTGCACACATACACATGCATCATTTAAATAAGATTGCATATAAGGGTTTAGTAATTGGTCTCCCTAAGCTTAAGTTCGAGAGAAACAAACTATGTGAAGCATGTTAAAGAGGAAAACAAACAAAAACCACTTTCAAATCTATAAATGTGGTTTCTACTTCTAGACCACTTGAGATGCTTCACCTAGATTTATTTGGTCCTTCTAGAACCATGAGCATAGGTGGTAATTTCTATGGACTTGTAATTGTTGATGATTACTCACGTTTTACCTGGACCTTATTCATTTCTTCGAAAGATGAGACTTACCATGTGTTTAAGAATTTTGCCCAAGTTGTACAGAATGAGAAAAACAGTAGCATATTGTCTATCAAATCATATCATGGTAGAAAATTCTAGAATGAGAAGTTTAATAGATTCTGCAGTAAGCTGGGAATCAAGCACAACTTCTCAGCACTAAGAACTCCACAGCAGAATGGAGTTGTAGAAAGGAAAAACATATCTTTGGAGAAACTGGCCAGAACGATGTTGAATGAGACTGGACTACCCAAATACTTCTAGGCAGATGTTATCAACACAACGTACTATGTACTAAATAGAGTGCTGATCAGACCCATACTGAAGAAAACTCCATATGAACTGTTCAAAGGAAGAAAACCGAATCTGTCTTACCTAAAGGTCTTTGGCTGTAAGTGTTTCATACTTAATAATGGGAAGGACAAATTGGGTAAGTTTGATTCCAAGTCTGATGAAGGTATTTTTCTGGATTACTCACAACATGGTCATGCTTATCGTGTCTATAGCAAGAGGACTATGTTGGTAGAAGAATTTGTACATGTGAATTTTGATGAAACTAACCAAATTATGCAGGAAAGATCTAAAACATGTGCAGATGATGAAATTCCAATTATTTAACAAGCTGGAACTAAACTGGAAAATAAGACTGAAGAAACCAGTGTGCTACCAGAAATTCAGTCAACAAAACCAGAAGATCAATCTGTTGAACAAGAAGTTATTACTGACAGGATCAGTTCAAGATTGCCTAAGGAGTGGAGAGTTCCTAGAAATTTGTCATTGGATAATGTAATTGGACAGGTGCAAAAAGGAGTTTCAGCCAAAAGTACACTGAATCAATTCTATGAACATATGACATTTGTTTCACAAACTGAACCAAAGACTGTAGTTGATGCACTTGAAGACAACAGTTGGATAACTGCTACGCACGAAGAACTGAACCAATTTGCTAGGAATGAGGTCTGGTCACTTGTTCCAAGAACTAGTGGGATGAATGTCATTGACACCAAGTGGGTGTTCAAGAACAAGTTAGATGAACATGGTGTTATTGTGAGAAACAAAGCTAGATTGGTTGCAAAGGGTTACAATCAGGAAGAAGGAATTGATTATGGGGAAACCAATGCACCAGTGGCAAGACTTGAGGCCGTGAGATTGCTACTAGCCTACGCAAGCATGAACAGATTCAAATTGTACCAAATGGACGTCAAGAGTGCATTTCTTAATGGCTACATAGATGAAGAGGTGTATGTTAGTCAACCTCAGGGTTTTGAAGATCATAAGCATCCCAATCATGTCCTAAAGCTAAAGAAACACTATATGGCTTGAAGCAAGCATCTAGACAGTGGTATGAGAGGTTGAGCAGTTTCTTGCTATCTCATTCATATGAGAGAGGCAAAACAGATAAGACTCTGTTTATTAAGAAAGCATGTTCTGATATTATTCTAGTTCAAGTCTATGTAGATGATATTATCTTTGGATCCACTAATCAAAATTTGTGCAAGCAGTTTGTTACAGCTATGCAGGGAGAGTTTGAAATATCCATGATGGGCCAGCTCAACTACTTCCTTGGATTATAGATCAAGCAACTGAATCATGGGACTTTTCTAAGTCAAACCAAGTACTGCAAGGAGTTGCTGAAAAAGTTTAATATGGAAAGCTGTAAAGAAAGTGTAAAACCTATGACAACTAACTTTTATTTGGATTCATATGAGAAAGGAGCCAGTGTGGATCAGACTAAATTCAGAGGATTAATCGGATCATTGTTCTATGTCAGTCGACCAGATATCATGTTCAGTGTGTGCCTCTGCGCTAGATTTCAGTCCAATCCTAAGGAGTCACACTTCACTGCAGCAAAGAGAATTATGAAGTATTTGCAAGGAACTATAAACGTCAGACTATGGTATCCTGCTGATGTATCTCTCAATTTAGTAGGGTATTCTGATTCTGATTTTGCAGGTTGCAAAATAGACAAGAAAAGCACTAGTGGGACATGTCACTTACTGGGATCAAGTTTAGTTTCATGGCACAGCAAGAAACAAGCGTGTGTGGCATTGTCAACTGCTGAAGCTGAATACATTGCAGCTGGAAGCTGCTGTGCGCAAACCTTGTGGATGAAACAGCAGTTAAGTGATTTTGGCCTTAACTTGTCTAAAATTCCATTATTATGTGACAACACCAGTGCCATTAATCTTATAAAGAATCCAATTCAACATTCCAGGACTAAGAATATTGAAATTTGTCATCATTTCATTAGAGACCATATCACTAATGGAGATTGTGAAATTCAATTTGTTAGTACTGAGAATCAACTTGTTGATCTGTTTACAAAACCCTTGAGTAAAGAAAGATTTAATTTTCTAAGGAATGAACTTGGTATACTGGATATGAAACATGTGTTGTGAATCATTTATATCTTGTGTTCTATTAGCAGTTTGTTTTCTTCGTGGCATTTCACAGTTCACTGCAACAGATTCAATTTTAGAATATTTTATTTTTTTCTGTATAAATCATAACTGATTTAAATGGAAATGCTGAATGCATGTGAAATTGGACGAGAGCTGAAATCCAACTAGAATGGGGCTGTGTAACTGAATCAGTTAGACTGGAACCAAGACCATTACAAAAAAGTGAGTTGTTGACCAAATAAGACAAAATTGACCAAGGTTACGCTCAGCATGTGAAGAGAGAGAGTTTCCAGGACTCCACGTGGCGCTGAAGTATTGGTAGTCAACAAGCAAAAGTTGTTTTTGAGGGAATCTCTACAAAGCTAAGTATCTCAGTCTGTTAGAATGTTGATAGCGTGTAGTATCTCAATCTATTGGGATTTGATGTTGTGCAGTGTACTGTCAATCTGTGCTCTAGGTAGTTGAACATGCATACATTCACACACCACTTCACGAATACTACTTGTTCTGTGTGGGAATCCATTCTATTTCAAATTAGTGTATTCTAAATGGCTTTATCATCCAATCCGAGAAAGAGAACAAAGTTGACTGTAGTTAAGAATGCTTGTTCCGATGAACCAAATGAGAGTGCTTATCTTGAGAGGTGGTTCTGCAGAAACCAGGAAAGCATAGACGACTACTACAAGCTCTACAACAGGAAGATAATCATTTCTCCAAAGATGTTAAGCCTAGATTGGCTTAAAGAAGAAAAACTGGGTGAAGTAAGAAGTATGCTAAAATTTCAGAAGCTGGACCAATTCCTGAAACTGACTGGAAATACTTATCCAGATTTGGTTAACGTTTTTCTAACAAATATGTGGTATGATGATGAGTGCGTATACTCACAGGTGAAAGGAATTGACTTTGCTATCAATGACGATGTCTGGATGAATGTCACAGGCTTGAATAATGAAGGAGCTGTTGCAACTAGAGGAAATTCTGCTGATTTGGAAAGTTTCAACAAGGTGCATTTTTACAAATCTTGCCTTAGAGATCAGTTCTCTGTGTCCAGAACTTATAATGTTGGTGGTTTAGTAGCAATACCAAGAATTTTGGCCTACATTGTCATCTGGATACTCATACCGAGAGGCTTCAATCATGCTACCTTGACTGAGGAAGACTTGATTCTTATGTACTGTATCACGTCCAAAATCACAGTCAACTGGATTCAAGTTATTCGTGATCACTAGTTCAAAGTGGGCAAGAAGTTAGAGTATCGCATCCCCTATGTGACAATGTTATCAAAGTTTATTAATTACTTTGAGATTGATATTGAGGACGAGATTTTTGAGGAAATCAAGGCAGTGAATTAGATTTCCACAGCAAATTTAACCAAGATCGGGCTGGTGAAACTGAAAAACAAGAAATGGGTATGTAAGGCTGATGAAGGAACAGTTGATGATGATAATGAGGAAGAATCAACTGAAGGAGAGTTTGAGGAATCTGAGGATGAAGTTGATGAAGCTAATATGGATCATGATCAATCTGGAATGGCGAGTGAAATACCTACTACTGCTGCTGGACAAGATTATTTTGCTGGGTTTGAACAAAGAATGTTCAACCAACTGAACAATATGCAGGATCAACACCGTGTGCATCACGAGTAGTGCCAGACACGCTTCCGACTGATTGAGAACCAAGTTGATGATATTTAGTCCAAGATTGGGACTTTATTCTTGCAACTAGACGAGTAGACCATGCATTACATAACTAAGTGGTTGTCTCTCTCCATTTGTTGAAGACAATGGGGGAGAAGTTTAGACTGTGTGTTGGTTGTTTAGGTTATGTGTTGGAGAGAAGTTTAGGCTGTGTGTTGTTTGTGCTTGGTTGTTTGTTTAGGTCTTTGCTAGGTTTGTTATGCTTGTGTTATGTTTAGTATGCTAGTTTGTTGTTTGTACTTCTGCTGACTACTGGTTTATCTAGCATGATGGAGTTGCTCTAGGACTAGTTATGTTTATTCAGTGTACTGTTTATTCGGCTAATTAAGTCACTCATATTCTGCTGCCCGAAATGTAACACTCTTTTATATGAATGAAATTTGGATTCTATATAACTGTGACTTGTTGTAGGATTCAGCAAGGGTGTTCTTGAAACACATAGTGGGTTTCTGTGTGGTTTCTTGTTCTGATGTAGGTTCAGTAGTGGTCTGCTGTAGAGAGCAGTGAGACGTTTTTGGGTTATACAGTGGATTCTATATAACTGTGACTTGCTGTAGGTTTCAGCAAGGGTGTTATTGAAACACACAGTGGACTCCGTGTGGTTTCTTGGTCTGCTGTAGGTTCAGCTGTGGTTTGCTGTGAAGAGCATTGTATTCTTGTTGTGGGCAAGTGTTGTAAACTTGATCAGTTTGATCATTTTTAGTGAAATCCTTACTGTGTGTGAGGGACTGGACGTAGCCCGTTTTGTTGGGTGAACCAGGATAAAAATCCTTGTGTTCTTGAATCTTCTTTTTCTTTCTTGATCACTGATTTAATTGATTTGTTCACTGTATAAATTGTTTTCAGAATCAATAACTGGACTCTATTGGTTTAAGACTTAATCATCTTTTAATAATTGTTCCTTTCATATAAAGAATTTTATTTTTGATTGGTTCTTAATAATTCAAACTGTTAACTGAATTGAATCTGACCAGTTCATTGTGTGCAGTTAACTTCTTTCTGTTTCAGTGTAGTAAATTAGATCGCTTCCGCAATTACATTTGAATCAAGTCTATCTAAAGCATTTGAATTCTGATAAATTTGTTTGGTTTGCTGTATTGTGGTTCGACTTGATTGAGTTCTGTTTACTGATTCATTCTACTGCACTGATCAGTAAAGTCAATAAAGATTCAGTCTATTAAACTGACTTGCATTTTCTTAAAAGTTCAAGTAGTTTTGAAAAAAATTTTGAAATCCAATTCACCCCCCCCCCCCCCTCTTGTATTTTAGCCAAAACAGTTTTTTACAGTTTTGTTTATCGACTGCATACTTTAATGAGAATGATGTTTTTATTTACCTTGTGTCATCCTGTGTATATATTTTATTTATTTTAGTTTTTGTTTTGTTGAAATTTTACCTAAACGTTGGTGGAGTACTTTGCATATTTTGCTTAATGTTTTGAATATTTTTATGTACGTGGTTTTTCTGTAGTTACTTGACTAAGTATTTGTTGAGTACTTCCCAAGAACTTGCTTGGGAATTAGCTTTAATTAACACGGGAGGACTTGTATTGGAGCAAGCGTCCTGCCCCGATTACATGTATAAACATATTTGTCGGTTTTCTCAAGCTCGAGAGGGATCACATTGGAGTGAAGCTTCCTTACCCGTTCGTATTTTGTCAACATGGTTGTTAGTTTTTAACTTAGTATGGAAATACAAGTGATATATGAGAAACATAATTTTGTTGGAGCCTCATTAAAACATTCTTAGTCAAAATCCTCCTTAGGAAAAAAGGACTGAGTGAGGAAAGAGTGCTTTAATACATTCAAATGAAATAAAACTTCAGATGGAACGCATTCCATGTTTGTGGTACAATTTTTCCTGATAAGTGTTCTATTCGGTAAGTCCTATTCCCTGCTACTTCCCGGATTCTGAATGGTTCTTCCCAATTGGCTGAAAACTCGTCTTCATTTTGTCTAGCTTCATTCCTCATCTGTCAAACTAAGTCACCTAGATGAAATCTTCTTGGCACTACTTTGGAATTATATTTGCGAGTTGCTCTCCTTTTACTTACTTCTTCTCAAATTTGAGCTTTGTATCTGAGTTCGTAAAGTAAGTCTAGGCTAGTTGCTAGACTTTGGTTGTTATGCTCTAGGCTGAACACTTGTGTTTGTAGTCTCAGCTCGCCTAGTTCAACCAATATCATAGTGTTCATTCCATAAGTGAGACTAAAAGGAGTTTCCTTTATTGATGATTGTGGCATTCACCGGTAAGCCCATAAAACTTCTAGGAATTCCTCAGTTCATCTGCCTTTAGTTTTGCGAAGCCTTTTCTTTAACTCATTGGGAATGACTTTGTTGCTACCCATTAGTCTATGGGTGTTCGACCGAGCTGGTGACAGAATCTATGTTAGGTCCTTTATAGAATTCTTGAAGTGCACAGTTGATAAACTATTTGTTGTTGTCTGTTATTATCGTATGCGACAGTTCAAATCTACAAACGATGTTCTTCCAAACAAACCCTTGGACATTTCGAGCTATGATAAAAGCAAGTGGATCTACCTTTATCCATTTGGTGAAATAGTCGATTGCTACCAACAAATATTTGCATTGCCCCTTACCCGGACTGAATGAGCCAATGATTCCCTACTAGACAAAGGGCCAGGGTGCTCATGTGGTGCAATACTTCTAGCTTGGCATGCAATATGTTTCCAAACTCTTGACATTTGTGGCATTTCTTAGCGTACTCAACGTAGTCACTTTCCATACTCGACCAATAGTATCCTACTCGAAGAGTTTTGGCCACCTGAGATTGTCAAGTTGTGTGACACTTATTCAGTATATGACTCAATCGAAGGACCCTACTTCGGTCAAGAACATCTTGGCCTTGTATTACTCATTACTTTGCAAACTGATTATAGTTTTAAAAATATTTATTTTTTAAAAAAGTAAACAAAAATACATATACAAATAAAGAAGATATTTTTAAAATTTTTTATTTAAGTAATTGACCTTGTATGTATTTTCATCACAATAAAAGAATCAAGGTTATACAGTTTTGTTTTTAAAAGAAAAATTTATTAAAAAAATTATGAAACTTGACAGACCTTACTTATACTTATTTCTATTCACAATCAAGAATTAGAGTGTGAGTGACTATGTTTACAAATTGTATAATAAACAAAGATAACTTTTGTTACTTAAATTTTATTTAAAAAAAAGTATTTATAAAATAAAAAAAATAAAGTATTAAATAACTCGCGTTGAATATAAAATAATGTATATAATCATACACTTAATCAATCAACTATGTTTATACATGTGATTTACTTTAAAAATAAAATATAAAATAATATGTGTACATATAAAATTATTTAAAATAATGCTAGACCTGAGATGACACATGCAATCACACACATATCTAGACGAACGATCCATTTAATATAATGATAATGTAAGCAATGTAATTATATTAAAAAAAAAACGTTACCAAAAACTTTTACCTAAAAATATGGTGTATGTGACGATACTCATATTTAATAGTTATTTAAATAAAAAGTTTGATATTATTGTAATTATTAAATTAATTTTATATTCGTTGTAACTTTAAATTGATGGACTGAAAGTTTTACTGCCACTTGCAAATATGATAAGACAAAAAATAAAAGGTTAGAGGTCTATTAAAACTAAAATCCTCGAAATAAACTAATGTAACCCAAAAACTATTCCTAGAATAAAAAAACAAATAAAAACCTTTGACCAGCAAATCCCACAACAAATAAAATATAACTATAAGCGAACATCAAATCTAAAAAACTTTAATATTATAATTTCTTAATTAAAGTATTGTGGTTTTTGGACTTTTGGCCATCATTTTTTTTATGAACATGGTATATTTTTTTCATTTATGGGATAAAAATTCTTCCATCATGAATAAGTCATGATTTGGAAGATAATTTTGAAATAGAAAAGTCGTGCATTCGAGCACAACTTTAAGATAAAATAATTATCTATTTCTTTTTTAACTGAAATTGTGTTATTTATAAAGATTTAAATATAATATTTTTAAAGGCGTAGTGAAACAATTTTATTTTTTATTTTTAGATATTTTTTTAAAATTGAATATAATATTTTTAAAGTCGTGTCTGCCTACATGACTTCTATAAATTTGAAATTATTTTTGTTGCATCTTTTTATTTAGGTTAAGAAGTTGTGGGTTAGGCCACAACTTCGAGTCATTCTTTTTTTGTTCTATTTTTTATTTATATTAGATCAGCTAGTCCATTTTGTTTAATATTATATCATATAGTTTGTTTGTTTGTTTATATTAGATTATCTAGTTTGTTTGTCTACTCTAGATTGTCTAGTATGTTTGTTTGTTTTAGAATATCTTATTTGTTTGTGTACACTAGACTATCTAGTATGTTTCTCTATACTATATTGTCTAGTATATTTATTACACTATTGTCTAGTTTGTTTGTACAGACTACACAATCTAATATATTTGTTTATACTAGATGGTCAAGTGTTAAACAAATCAACTAGACGGTTTAGTGCACACAAACAAGGTAAGTAGTTTAGTGTACACAAACAGACTAGACAATCTAGAATAAACGACATACTTATCAATATCCAATTTTGTTTGAGTGAAAAATAATGTTCCAAAAAAAAATAGTCATTTAGCTTAAGTTTAGATTTTATTGTTTTCTCTTATTTTTAAAAAATAATAATAATATTATAATCTTTTATTTTATTCTCTTTCTGTTTTGTTTTCATTTTAAGATAAAACATACAAAAAAATATGATTTAGTGTTTATCCTTTTTATCATTTTATAATATATATATATATATATATATATATATATATAGGTAGTTAGTGTTTTCATTTGCTTTATCATTTTATTTTCATAAATTAAAATTAAAAAGTTGCATCCCATTTCATTTTTATGAGTTAAAAAACAAAGTTTTAATAAATAATAAAAATAAAAATAGAAAATAAACGAAAAGAGAAAACATAAAATCGATGTATTTTATTAAGACCCAATCTATTAGGCTTCACATGAAAAATAAAAATGTCATCTGCTCCTTACACTCATCCTCTTTCTCTTCATACACCCCTCTTATCTTGATCAAGCCAATTTTCTTTCACAACTCCTCATTTTCTCAATACGCACACTCTTTCTCCCCACTTGGGCCAATAGGCCAAACTTTCTTCTCACACCCCCTGCATTGCCTTGTCTCTCCTATTGGGCCAGCACTCTTATCACTTCTTACACCATCCCCACATGTCAATCAATAATAAAATACACTTAATGTGTTTAATGTGTTTTAGTTTAAAAAATTGATTGAGAAAACAAATTTCTATGATAAAATGCAATGAATGCTCAGTGTAATAAAATGTAATGAAGTCTCAATTTTGAAAAGTAATTGGTTAAAACAAATGTTGAGGAACAAAAAGGTTAGAGAAAGATTTTGAAAGGGGGTCTTCATACAATGATAGACACTCTCACTCATCCTTCTTTGACACACACTACACTCACATTTTTCGTTCTCACTCACCCACTTTCTCACCGCACTCACAAAAAAAAAAACACTTACCCTCACTCTCGTGCTTCCACCATCACTGGTTTCACGACACACACACTCTCTTCACCCAACACACATTTATCCTCATATCTCGCACTCAATTTTCTTCTTTTGAAGGCACAAAAAAAAATCCTCTGCACCACCCTTGTTCATCCCATTCTTCACCTGCCCAACACAATTTTACCCTCACAATCTATAAGTCAGGTCCTGAACAAATAAAGGTTTACAAAATTTCCAGAGCTTAAATAGAAACAAGAAACAATAAAAGAAAAAACTAGTTCTTCCACTTGATATCCTTCAGAGTCAGGCCAATTTAATTAAGTAAAAATTAGTGTGATTTTCCCAATTATTATCTTTCTCTTTCTTTTTTGTATATATTGTTATTTGCTGGAATATTGAACCTTAGGGTAAACGACCTATTATATATTTGTCTGGGATTTTCTGGTTGTTTTGCAGGTGGGGGTTGGGTATGCATTTCTTGTCCATTCACACACACACTTTTACATATCATGAATGAGACCCTATACCATGTCTGAGAAAGCTTAGAATTAGAAAGGGATTGTGTAGCAATATTGATGGGATGTACTTTCTTTCTCAGTTTTTGCGAGAATCCTTGCTAGAGTTTGTTGTCTTCATTTGTATATACATAAAGTTTTTACCAATTGACATGGGTAATACGATGGAGTGATTCATAGCTCTAGTGGCCTTGAATCTCTATGTATTGGGAGCTATCCTATGTGAGTATGCATTTATAGGCTTAGATCTCAAGCGCTGTCATGCTAGACCTTGATTAGGGCACAAAGGGAGATTTTTGCATTCTTATACCCTTCACCATTTGTTTGTACATACCATATATCATGAATAAGTACCTCTTGAGGTACAAGCATGCATTGTTTTTCATTGTGATTTAGTCGCGTCGATTACATTGTTAGTTACATATCATGTTACTCAGCATTGTACATATAAGCATGCATATGCATCTTGTCTTCATTCGTACATTAATGATATTATATATATAATTTTCAAATTTATAACTCTTCTGCATTCTAATACCACCTTACATAATATATAATATTCATCCATAAGTTGTGACATACATACATTAGTTAGTTTTGCATGCATGTTACATCCAGACATGTATCATACAGCTTAACATTTAGACATTCATCATACATATAAACACGTATCACATATTTAGACAGACATCATACATCTAGGCATGCATCATAAATCTAAATATGCATAATACATTTAGACCTTCATCGTACATCTAAACATGCATCACATATTTAGACATGCATAATACATTTAAACATGTGTCATACATCTAGACATGCATCATACATCTAAATATGCATTATACATTTAGACCTTCATCATACATCTTAACGTGCATCACATACTTAGGCAAGCATCATACATCTAAATATGTATCATATATTTAGACCTTCATCATACATCTTAACATACATCATATATCTAGACATGCATTATGCATATAGACATGCATCATACATCTTGACATGCATCCATATTTCATTCCACAAAATACTTTTTTCTTTTGAAGGAATTTTGAAAATAAAATTTAAAAAAAAATTGCATTGCAAAACTTTCAAATTTATTTGTCTCCTATCTCAATGTTACCAAATTCATGATATGATATGGGAAAATGAAAAATAAAAAGGGAAAATTTTGAAAAATAATGAAAAAAATCGATCAAATGTTTGAATTAATTATTTTCTTCGATACAATCTTGGAATTCATGATATTGAAAAAACTAAAGGATAGAGATGTTGCATTTTCACAATTTAATAAGAGATAAAAATTGGCTTGTCCATTGAAGCATTTTCATGCATGTTGTTTGAAACCTTCTGGCCTTTCCTCATCCCCGAAATCCAAAAACAAAAGGATTTGACTTGGTAGCTATCATCATGGCCTGAAATAGCAAAACAAGAATATCACACGAGGGCAGAAACATCGGGTTTCTTTTAGTTGGCTAAACGACTAATCTCCAATCTCCAGAGGCAAATAAAACCTTTTAAAAAATAATGAAATTCGTTAGATTGAAAACCCACAAAGACGATCTAAGCAAAGATAGGATGAAAAGAAAAGAAAAAAAACAGAAGAAGAAAAAAAGAAAGAAAGAACGACACGTATTGGAAGTCAATGAATTTTGTTTCACTGTTAATCTCTTTGAAAATTAGGCAACCAGGATTAAAATGATATATGACTATGTTTCTTCATCCAAAACCAAAAGATTACAAATCCATTGCACTCTCTTTGAGCCCAAATAAATATTTCCTTTCAAAATACCCTAAATAAGGATCACCATTAAGATGAAACTCGGGTCAAGGTGTATGTTAAAAGTTTAAAAAAAAAATCAAATAGTAGAAATCCATCAAAGAACAATGTGAGTCCGCAACAAGAATTGTTATCACAAAGTGATAAAGAAAAGAAAATGAAAAGATAAATGAAAAAAAGATAAAATGATGAAAAATGATGGAATGGTTAATTTTTTTTTTCACAACACTTGGTTAGTGATTCTTGTTTTAAAAAGTAAGTCCATAAATAATTTTTCAGCCTTTATATCCTTTTCTTCATAACCTTGTAACCCTGGCCATGTTACAAACCTAATAAAGTCCACATTGATTGATAAATGATTGCCATGATTTTCATAAAGCTGAACCTTATAACAAAAGGATATGACTGACAATACGTGTCGGAAGAAAAAAAGAAAACAAAAGAAAAAAAAAGTAAAAAAAAAATGTTTGAAATGCTTTTAGTAGAAGGCAACCTTTTATTATCAACCAATAAGCCAATTGAGGGCAAGTTAACTGGGAATAACCCTATATTGGGGCAATCCTTTCTTTCTATCGTACAAAAACCAAATCACCTTTCATCTAGACCTTTCTTCACCCTTGTACATCTAAACTGGGGTAGTTTCCATTTGTTTCATACATATTCTTCCCTTTTAGGGATACAATTTTCTCTATATGATGATGCACCTTCATCAAACCTAGATATGTTTTTTGGCCTTACAAATAGGACATTCATTCTCACTTCACTTAGACTACCCAATACACCAAAATTTGGGCAGTCCTATTTCGCATGTATACCTTGCATAAAATTTTCCCTTTCAGAAGTAAATGCCAATGATAACATATCTGAGATTGTGCAATCCCAGCTTCCTTTAAATATTTTCAATTTTCTCTCCTATATTTTTCACGCACCTTTGGATTTAAGTGCATGCATTAAAATATTGTTTTAAAGGAAAAAGTCAAAGATGCCCTAATTTTAACATTAACTTCAGGATTTGCAACATCCCTCATTTTCAAGAACAAAACTTTGTTGTCAAATGAACTCAATGATGGTAAAGAGAACAATTGATTCTGAATGTCAACATCAAAATCCAGAAAAATTAAAAATTAAATAAAAAGGAAAAATGAAAAAAAAATAGAATCTCATGCATTCGTATATGTATTCTCATTCAAAAAAATAAAAAAATAGAATCTCATGCATTCTCATTAAAAAATGAAAAATAAAATCTCATGCATTCTCATTCAAAATAGAATTGAAAAGTAGAGTATCACATGTTAACACCAAGGCTTGCTAAGTGATCTGATGAGGTCAACATGGATCAAAGCTTGCTAAATGGATTATTTGAAGCCATCATGGACCTTGATGGAAGTTTTGGTTTAGAACTTAGGTTGGGTATGTGTGAGAGTACTTTTGGTTCAAAACCATAAGTTGCATGATATATCACTCAAGGAAAACTTCATAATTCACTTTGTTTTAGAAATAAATAATTAGAACTAAAGTGAGATTTAATAGCCTTTGAAAAATCTATTTTGTGAGAAAAATTAGTTAACTATTTTTAGAAATCAATCTACTGATTTTTCATGTTTTTTCAAAGAAAAATCAATCGATTGAATGGTAAGGGTGGGCGCATTTTTTTATTAACCTAAGACATTTGACTGATCATTTTGAGAAATTCTAGGAGAGAAAAATGTGCCCTTATTGTGAGAACTTGTTCTACACGATTTACATCAAGAAAATCATCAAGAACTTGAATCTTGGAGCCTTACTTTGAGTGATTTTCATGTAACCTTGGTTCAGCACCAGAGCTAAGTCTTCTGCACTGATTTGCATTTATTCTATAATCTGTTTTTGTGTAGAAGCATTGTTGTTTTTTCATTGCTATTGTATAGCGAGTGATTTGGTGGCAAGTTGCATGGGGTTTGTGATTTGTAATTGTGTGTTTGGTTTCCATATTGCATAGGGTTTGTAATTTGGGAGCGTGCAGTAGGGTTCTACACTGTTTTACAGCTACTGTGGAGTGCAATGGGTTGTGTGTTGCAGGGTGCAGTGGTGTCTTGCTTGGAGCAAGTGTAATTATATTGTATTGGATTGATCTTGGAGATCTTTTTAATGAAAATCATTTCTTGTTGGCAAAGGACTGGACGTAGCCATTGAGGAAGGGTGAACTAGTGTAAATCTTGGTGTTCTTGATCTCTCTTTCCCTCATCTTAACCACTTTTCAGTTCTGCTGTAATTTGGGTTTGTTGTCATTGTTTCAACTAATTGTTCATCGCGTTTAATCAATTGTTCATAACTACTGTTGTGTTTTGCGACTTCATCAATTGGTTGATCCACTTACTTAATTGATTGTTGTTTGTTCTTTATTCTTGTGTGCTATTTTCATCTGATCAGTTAATTGGTATTATGAAAACTCGCTTTCGTTAAGGAATTCCAATTTACTGTTTTCATTAAGGCTTGGCTTCAATCACAACCTAACCAAACTCTGACTTGTGGTGTTCATCCTTTTTCACACCTCAAGTATTGGACACCTAGAGATTGGTGATGTTTGCATCCCTTACAAAACTTTTATAGATATCAATCCGATCAAAATTTTGCTTCCATCTAGCTTAAAACTTACTACACCCTTCCAGAATATATCTTGCAATATTATCTTTACTCCTTTTGAGCTTGGAGTGAATGATTCCATTCAATAACTTTATGTTGGCACATATGGTTCTTACCAAATTATGTAGTAATAACCATTATTTCTACAAAAAATTTAAGCTCTTATCCTCTAACAAATTTAAATTAATTGATGTTTAGATACTATTGTGTAATAAAACATACACTTTTTACTTATTTTAAGAGCATCCAACTATGGGAATCATATATCTAATCATCCACTATTTTTTCTTATTTCTCAAAATTGTTCTTTTAACTCTTTTAGGCGGTGATAGAATTCATTCTAGAAAAATAGTGTGTAGTAAAAAAATAAACATATATTTTCAAAAATTGCAAGCAAGATAAAGGTGTAGGTCCTAATGTCCTTGCACAAAGGTTTTTTTCTTTTTAAAACATAAAAGGTTGCAACTGATCATTAAAGAATATTTATTTCAAATCATTGCCAAGGATGGAGTTTATTATTAATGTATATCAACCTCACCAGTCATGTATAACTACTCCTAACAGTCATGCATACTTTCACGGCTTACCGGTACTTCTTCGGCCTCTTGCCTACTCTTTTCCCAGCCTAACCATAACCAGTATGCATAACAGTAGGAACAACCATACATAAAAGGAAAGAACTGAAATTTATAAAGAGAAAGAACCTTAAAGCGGAATACTTCAGACATGTTTCTGATACACAGGATCCTCATAAGAGGCAAGTGTAGAGCATACTTCATATCTACGTTGCCATACCAGTTCATCGTACGTGGCGTTGGCTGAGGGCGTTACGCTATCTCAGATTATTTCCGATATACCCGAAAGTACAGTGGATCCCTGAGGTTATAGCGAGACGTAAAGCTTAATATACCCAATGTGACGAGGGTACAAGCCGTAGCCCAAATTTCCAGCCTATATACGATTACTACCTGGAATGTCTCTTCCAGTCAGTCCCGGAACCTTATGCCTACATCATGAGAGCTTTGGAGAGAAAGAGAAGATAAGAGAGTTTAGAGATTCATAGTTTACAAGCAAAGTCTGATCTTATTTCGTTCTTGGTATTTTACAAGAAATGAGCCCCTTATATAGACTCGAGGGGTCTCATTAGAGACAAAGGATGAATAATTCATCCGACATGAGATAGACTTGACAATCCTAAAGTGACATAAAGTAAAAGTTGAAAAGGGACGAGACACAAAGTAGGCCACTGCTTTGTTCTTTGTCAAAAGTAGATTCGTCTTTTTCTTCCTGGAGATAATATCGAATCTCCCTTCTGTGACTCAGCAGATTTTTATGTTGGTGGTGTAGGCCAAGGAGGCCACGCGTCTTGACTTGTTTCCCACGCGTCTTCATTTGTCTGCTGTGTGGGCCATGTACTCCATGTGCTTGGATCAGGCCAAGGGTCCTGAGAATCTTGTCAGATGTCATGATCTGGCGAATAGGGGCACTCACCGTCTGGTTCTGTTGAGGGACCGATTTCGCTCCATTCTTGCCAGAGCAAGTTTGATGTATAGACTGGAGTGTCATTTGGCAGGAATTCTTCCATGTGAACTGGTTTGAATTCTTCTCTCATTGCTTCTGGAGGAACTTCCCATTGTGGTTGACAGATTAATTCAATCTCTTTTAACATGTTGCAGCTGGAAGATGCTGGGTCTTGAGTTATTTTTGAACCATTGATCTCGTGCAGATGAAGAGTCAGTTCTTCTTTATAAAAAGGAGGTTTGCTGGTCTGCATGAACCTTCTTAGGCTTGGATAAGTTGCATATGATAAAGCCTGGCTATGGGTATACAGATGTTTATCAGGATGCTTGAAGTATGGTCTGTGAATAGTAAAAAGAGAGACGAACTTCTTTCCTGTTTCTTCATCTTTCTTCCAAACATGAAGTCTCTCTGCTTCTTTGTGAGCTTGTTCTTTCCACCATGAAACGGGAGCAAACCATGACAAAAA
>Ga0209489_102301_pt1 | contig 38954 bp, 19 predicted proteins | sample SiratrowhiteBW_FD_187527 | JGI IMG/M metagenome (GOLD analysis project Ga0209489, IMG submission 187527) | Root nodule microbial communities of legume samples collected from California, USA - Siratro white BW (SPAdes) (version 2) | ecosystem: Host-associated > Plants > Roots > Nodule | place...
ATATAACTTATTGTAATTTTGGCCATGTGAAGGTAAAAGGTGAAATATAACAAAGAACACCTTTTTTAACCAAAGGCTACTCATTACACTTAATATGCAAAGAATAAATCATTCCAAGAAACCTCTAACACCAAGAATGATACAAATGTTGAATTCACACAGATTTAGAAATTCAATGAAAAATATGCAATACCATGAACTCAAAATAAATGAAAGAATCGCAGAAAAGTTCCCAAACACCAAAAGACATGACACTTTAATATACACTAAAAAACAAATATTAATTAAGAGTGATGAGAGAAAAAAAATTATGATGATAGAATTTTTTTTTATAGATGTTGAAGCTACTTATAATTAAATTATTTATTTATTTTTATCTTTAATCAATCTCATCCACTCTTCCATATGTACGTTTTTTTAATTGTAACATTAGTAAGTAAAATTATTATTGTAAAATTATTGCTGTAAATAGGACCTTTAACAATGATTAAAAGAAGGTTTTAAAAATGGTTTTATATGATAAAAATGTCATTATAAGTTATATTATTCAAAGATTAGATTTGTCAGTATTAAAAAGGTTACAACGACAATTTTATCATCAATTGTTAGTGTAACTTCATTTAATAATGACGTGTTAGTGTAAAGTCATCATTATAAAATAACAACAATAGAGGTGATAACATTGTAGAAACAAAGCACAGTAATGACAAGAACGGTAACAAGCGTGAAGGACAGTGATAGGGTGGCAACAAACGCATTAGGGGTAGCAAGTGTGTTGGCGAGGTTGGAGTAATGATTGCAACACAAGACATGAGTGGAGGCAACACAAACAGTGATGAACCAAGGGCACAACAATCGATGGGCAACAACAACAGTGAACTTCAAAGGTTCAACAACAGAAAAGGAAAAAGAACGAAAACAGAGAAGAAAATGACAAACAAGCACCAATTTCGTTGTTCTAGAGTAGAAATAATGAGAAGGAGATGGTTTTGCAAAAAAATCATCATTATTTCTCACTTTTTTTCCTTTTAACGACGATCCTATGAGAAACTGTTATCGTTTCTCAAATTTTTTACTTTTAATAACGATTCTAGGTCGAATCGTTGTCATTTCCCACAACTTTTAATGACGATTTTAGGTCAAACTATCATCATTTCTCAATTGTTTGACTTTTAATGACCATTACTGGTCAACCATCATTAAAATGTATATTTATTTACATGTCATCTCATTTTTTTTTTTACGACAATAGCTCTAAAACTATTGTTAAAATGGGTTATATAATTCAAATTTTACACTAGTGAATCTTTAATAAAAAACCTGTAAAAACTAGTCATTTGATTAAGTAGTGAAAAAAATATATTTTCAACTATTTTACACCTTAGTTAGAATGCATTCATTTTTCTATTGGCATAACAATAAAATATCTTTTCAACTATTTTGGAGCTTAGTTATTTTCTATTAGCATGACAATATGTATAGGTAAGCATACAGAAGCTTATCACTTTTATCAAAGTATATATATATATTTTAGAGTGAATTAAGACACATATAAAACTATTATCCAATAAATTCATATAAAAAACTTTGCATCCAAAAAGGTTTTTCAAAAGTAAAAAATAAACAAGAGAGATAAATTGTTTTTATAACTTTTGTCATGTAAATTATGACCAATTTTTGGGAAACTATAAAGTTTCAATACATTTGCTAATTATAAGTATTTTTTTTTTCATAAGTTATTACTAACATGTCTTAAGTTTCTTTTATAATAAGTTTTTCTAATAGAATACAATTCCAAAAAAAATAGTTTAAGATTTCTAAGACTAAATAAAATGTCAAACAAAAAGATTGATAAATGTTTTATATAGTTACATTTATAGCATTCATCTTGCAATTTTCTTACCTAAAACTTTGTTTTAATTAAAGAAGATGTTAACCTAATACTACAAGAAAATAATTATTTAAAAACCAATTTTTAGCTATAAAAAAATGGTTGCTATTTGTGATTAAAATAATCACTAAATTAGGTTTTGGTTGTTAAATAAGTACAAAATAAAAGTAATAATTGAATTTAGTAATTAATTAAGTTAAGATAATTGATATCTAACATTAGCTACCAAGATTTTAGTCACTTATACCATTAGATTCTAAATTGATATGTAATTAAGTTAGAGACTAATTTAGAGTCTAATAGTATAAGTGAATAAAACTTAGGTAATTAAAAATTGGTCTCTAAATAGTTTTTTTCTTATAGTGTAATTATTAAAGAAAGATAGGATTATTATTTTATCACCTTAAATATTTTACTAGAAATTTATATTCTTTTTTTAGAAAAGCAGGAGAACTGAGGATATTGGTAGAAAAACTTTTGTAAGATGAAATTAAGCTTAAAGTTAAAGAAAATATTGAGTTTTAAAGTTAAATTTATCATTCATGATTGTGAAATTTTGTGTCTGGGTGAGCCTTTTTAGGTGCAATGCAAGTAAGGCAAAGCATGAGAATGTTCTCGTTTGCGAGTTTCAACTTTCTAAGGTTTATTACAAGAAGTCTGATATGACTTTTAATAAACTAATTTAAAAGGGACTCTTATGCCTATTGAGTGTAGTTTGTGGACGTGGGGTTTAAAAGGGTTTTGAAGAAAAAAAAAAAAAAGGTTGGTGAACAGATGAGTAACTCCCTTCGTACTTCTATGACTCTTCAACCAAGTTTCTTCATTTTTATATCATTTCTTCCTTTTTTATCCATCCAAGAGTAGCTAAACCCTTTTTTTGAATTAGATGTAGCTACATTAGACTTTATTCTATATTATTGGTATATATATGTGTGTATATATATATATATATATCATTTTCTTTATTGTTCAAATTTAGTGTTTTATTTATGTTTTTCATGTTTGTTTTGGGATACCACTCATAGCTTTTTCTACAACCTTGTTTGTTATTTAGAAACTACTCTCATTATCTTAAATTAAGGTAAAACATCCAATTAATCATGTATCTAGAAGTAAGTCGTGGTTAATCTATCATCTTTTAGTCATGAGCTTAAACCAAGTCATTTTCATGAGTTACGTGAGAGATTGAGGTTTAACATAGAGACTTAGATTCATTTCACTTAAGAAATTAGGATTTGACATAAATTTGACAATTCTTAGGATTTGACATAAATTTGACAAATTGATGTTAATGTTGAAATTCAAAGTGTATGAATTAAGTATCACATTCTTTGAATTTAAGTAATATTTAGTGAAATCTAACTTTGACATATTTATTTTGTATGCCCAAACTCAATTGATTAGGTTACTTATTTTCTATTTTTAGCACATTAGTAACTCTTAAAAAATCTTATTCTCTTCTATAACAATATTTCATAAACTATGTAATCTAGGTAAAAATTATATATTTTAATATTATTACATAAGTATAGTGTGAAAATAATGACTAAAATTCCCATTTTAAGCTTTCTAATGATGTAACATGAAATAGGTTTATAGTCTAACGTCTTTCAAAAATATCTAAGATGTTGAAATATTATCGAATAAAGAGAATCATTGTTTTTCTCATTTTGAATGCTTAGAATTTGTTCAAACTTTGTAACTCTTATAATTCTTCGTATAGGTGGTTCTATAAGTTATTAAGGAATGTTAGAGGTTCCTTGTGCAGACATTCATAAATTTCTTCTTATAGATTTATCCAATTTACTTATTCTGTTGATGTTGTAAGATATGACCATCGTTACAATTGACTATGACTTATTTTTGGATTTCTATTTTGACATTTTTCATGTGTGTCTTTTCATGGTAACTTGATCAAATGATTGCTTTCTCTAATAAATTCTAAAATTTTTCAAGACATTATTTCAAAACATAAAGTTTTACAAATAAATAGACGAAAAGATTAATTTATTTCATTTGTTAGCTCTCTTGTGAAATCAAATTAAATAATTTGTAAAGATTTTTATTTGAAAACATATAATAGATAAAATAACTTCATTTATTTTAAATTAACCATCGTCTATTTGATTTATTAAAATAATAATTTTATTTGTTAAACATCAAAATTAATTTCTTTAATTATACTTTTAAAACTTAAATTATTAGATCCTAACTTTATAAATTTGTATAGTTTAAAAGGTTTAGTCCTTTTGACATTACATAGTATGATAAGTTTATATGCATACTTGTAATTTTAAATTTTACTATTAAAAAAAAAAAAGCTAAATCATCATTTCAATTTTAAATTAATTCTAATTCATGCACAATATTGACTTATGTTAACAATCCATTATATAACTTCAACCCAAATCAATTCTAATTTATGTACAAATCAATTTTAATTTATGTACAAATCAAAATAGTATTTTATTACGGTTAAGAAAACTATCTTATGTCATCTTAATAAACAAATGTTTATGATCATATCTAAAAGGAGAAAGATGAAGAACCACAACTTCCTATTCAACTTGTCTCTCTTTCAAGTAGAAGGATAACCTAGAAAGTCAATAAGACCACAATCACACTATAAGAAAAAAGTCATTTAGAGATCAAATATTAGCTACCAAATGAAATGGTTGCTAATTGTGACCAAAATAGTCACCAAATTAGATTGTGGTTGTTAAATAACTACAAAATAGAAGTAATGATTGATTTAGTGACCAATTAAGTCAAGATAATTGGTATCTAACATTAGCTACCAAGGTTTTAGTGACTTATATCATTAGATTCTAAATTGGTAATATATTTGGTCACAATTAGCAACTATTTCGTTTGGTAGCTAAAAATTGGTCTCTAAATAGCTTTTTTCTTGTAGTGTCAATTATCATCTAATGAAAGGAAGAAGAATAAGACCTAACACATTTTTCATGGCAGTAAAAAATTATCCAAGTCCTGTCAATTTCATAAGTGAATTCCCTTGGCATTATCAAAGTGACTAGTGAGAAACAGAAAAAAAAAGTAAGAATTATCCGTCATTCCAAGATGATTGAGGCATCTATGTCTAAGGAGAAAGTCAAGGTTGATATTCTTGTTCCTCTAAATATAATAAAGTTTGTAACTATATTTGTGTTCTAACTAGTACTGGAAAAAAATGTTGAGATGAGTGTTGCCAAAATTGTAACTATATTATGCCAAGACCATTGAAGACTTTAAGATGATAAGAGAAAATGACATGGTCTGATGTCTTTTATAGTGGCTTGGAACCTAAAGAGAAGTTCCTATCCAAAACCTACCATGCATCGATAAATAGATGTTATATGGTACAAAATGTGCACTTACAATCAAATCAAAGCAACTCCTTGCACCCCTGAAATTCTACCTCCATTTATCAAAAAATAAGGGATTACACCTTTAAAGTCAAGCTTCCTTACTCAAATTCCATTCACTGTGGTGAAGTGAGTGCAATGCAATCGTGAAACTATGAGTGTCATGGTTGTCTATGAGCCACCCCCTTCAGAGAGCAATATGACCAACTAAGATATGAGTTATACAAAATTAAAGAAATCTTAAAGCAAGATCTAAAAGAAGATTGCAAGAATGTTGAGGTTAAAGCCTTAAAACGGTGAAGGATTACAAAATGGAATGTTGGACATTTCCATCAGACTACATTTCTAAAATATCCATCACCACCATCTAAATTCATGGAGATATCTTCAAAAGTTGATGGTTACACCCTTTATGTTAGTTTTAAATAAAAGGAATGAAAAATTGAGAAAAAAGACAAAGAATCATGAATTAGCATAAGGCAACAAAACAAGCAGGATTAACAAAAGAAATGGGAGCAAAACATCTAGAAGGGAGTATTTTTTTTATTATTTTAAATTATATTTTTTAAGTTTGACTTGTAAATATCATTACCTTGATGTGAAAATTTATTCTAAATACAATTGAATCCTTTTATACCGTAAATAAAAGTAATTTGTACACCACAAATAGGGACAAAATTAGTATTTTAAAACCTTTTAAAAAGTTTTGTAAACTTTTGAAAAACTTTTCTTGAATAAATTAATTTAAAGGTTTGAGTCCAAAAAACTAAATTAAGAAACATACAAATGCTGCAAAATAAAAGATAAGGATGAGAAGAAAGACACAAGAAGTTTTATATTGATTTGATTATTCTCAAATTTACATCCAATTACAATCTCTTCAACTTGAGAATGATTGATTTCACTGTATTGATATAAGTTAATTGAAGATATATTTTACATGCAACACATGCAATCACACAAGATATGAATTAAAATCTTGAAGACGTTAAAGAGAGATACAAACCAAAATGAAAAAACCTATTACAAAGAAAAATCAAATTTAGGTGTAAAAGGAATCACAAAAAAGTTAAAAATAACCCTAAACCCATCACTTAAAGTGACAACTATTCCAAAATTTTAAGAGCAAAAGAGAAAACAGAAATATCACCAAAGTGCATTTAAAAGAACTTTTAGACAAAGAAATAAGATTCTCAAAATGTTATTTTAAAGTGAGAGAGAACATTGAATGTTTTGAACTATTATTAGACTTGTTACTTTGAAAAAACACTAAAATCATATTTACACAACATGAATTTTGAATTGATCAAATAAATTATTTATAGTGATAATTGATTATATGATTTTTTTTTGTTGCTTATGAAAACATAACTTGAAAAATCTATTCGATTATGAGAGTTAATCGATTAAATACAAACCTCATATCTAAATCAAGTTTGATATCATTAACTAAGGCTAATCAATTATTTTGTTTGTTGTTGAATTTGAAAATCCAACAAGAACAATCTAATACATTATTTAGGTGATAACAATTATTGACAAACATATAATATAATATAAGCTTAAAATAATTGATTATTATTAAAGATAATCAATTAAATCACTTATTATAATTGATTATACTAAGAAATAATTGATTAATTTGTACTTTAATAAGCCTTTTTGAAAATAATTTGAAAATATGATTAAATTCAAAACAAAGGCACTTACGGACATAATGCATAGTCTGAGCCAAACCCAATAACATGTATGAATCACATTCCATCATGAAAGCAATAACACATAATTAAAAGTGACTTTGGTTTATCATAAAAATAAAACCTATTAATGAAAGAGTCTTAACTTGATCAACATTGTATTCACTTTGATTTTTTTATTCTAAAGTTATTGTATTTTTATGTTTTTTCGCTCCAATTTCCTTATGCATTTACTTGAATCATGCATGTAAAACATAAACATATTGCATTCCATGTTTGTGATATTTTCTTCTTTATTACATATCTTTCATGATTTCATTGGTTTTGACACCTTTATAATTGATAATTAAAAATTGTTTGTCACCATAAAGAAGGGATATTCTTAAATTCAAGTTGTACAAACCCTTTTTATAATTTTAATTAGTGCAAACAATATTTAGAAGTCATCTTAGAGAGGACATATGATTATTATCAACATCTAATAATCATATAACAAGTAATAGAATTATCTATCTCAATGTATAAACCTTACATGGTGTGTCTGATGACTATTATAACTTATTAGAATAATCATTTGAGACAAATTTATTATAACCACACTTTTGTATTAAATAAATAAGATAATATCCACTCAAGTTATTTTTTTGCAACCATAAGTCTTAAAAGTTTAACATGCTCCTCAAGTCAAAACAAATCAAATCAAAAGTGTGATTTGGAAAAGTAAAACTAACTATTGCATCTACTCCTTTAATGCACATACTATTTAGTGTAAAAAAAAAATGACAACACTTGACAAAGAAAAGGAAGATAAAATGTATTAGTTATCAACTTACAAGTTTTCATGAAACGATTACATTTAATGAAAAATTTATTGTTGTGCCTAAAACATTAAAGACTTCACATTAGTCTAGGTAGATAATGTAAAGAAGAAAGTAAAGTGCATAATAACAAAATAACAAAAATTAGGATAGCTCAAATTTTAACAAACTTTTAATTCCTCAATATATAAAAAAGAACACTAAGACAACAATTAAAAAAAATGAAATAAGGAAAGCATACATATGAATACAAAAAAGTTTTATATAAAAACAAGCTAATAGAGAAAACATACTATGTTGAAAGTGTATCCAACATTTTTATTTTTCTTAAACTATCCATGTTAGATGGACTAAGAGAGACTTTCAATTTTTGTATTCATCTTTATCCTTCGTTTAACCTTATTGTGTTATAAGTTGAGAATTACTTATTATTTAATGAATACTCATCACATAAAATTTTTAAAAAACTATAAAAAAAATCATAAAGTTAGGTTGAATATATTAAATAAAGATCATATATTATAGTTTCAACTATTTTAATAATTCTATATCAAAAGTATTATTATTTATGTTTTAGAATTACGAGTAAGTTTTTGAAAATGAAGATAGTAATACTTTTTATTTATAAATACGTTTATTTAAAAATTAAAATTACTTTTAATTATTTTATAAGTAAAGAAATTATCTAATAATTAAATTCTTTTAACAATATCATATATTCAAATTACAAGAAAGAGAAGAAAATCACTAAGTAATTGAATGAAATGAATAGTAATATATCCTTCTCCAATTAGGTTTTATCATATTTTTGCAATATAATAAAATTGCTCCATCTTCTTGTATTATAGCATTCATCACCAAATTCAAACGGTTTTCTCCCACTATTTTCTTGTATTATACCATGTATCATCACTAAATTCAAAATATATCCCCGATTTAAAGTATAACGATACAAAACAATAAATAATAATAAAATTTTTAAAATTAAAATGACGCAACGGAACGAGAGTTAAATGCTACATTTTATTTTAAATCGGCTATCGTTACATTATTTTGTAAAATGCTGATAAATCGGAACACAATTTTTCCTATAAACACAACGTGATTCGAATTCTAATGCTCCCACTGTCCAATTATTTTTTATTATCTTATTAGTGACGTTAGGATTATGTAATAAAACTACAATATAATTAATAATTAACTAATAACAGTTGTTTTTGAGAAAAAGAAGGAAGAATGGGCTGTTTCTCAATTTATTTTTTTCCCCTTCCAAAAAAGAAAAGTTTATTAAATTCCCCTAATATTTTTTTTTTCTCGGTTTGGTTTCACAAAATCGCAATTTGTATCACTCGTTTCCGTTTCCCTTCGAGGAGAGACAGTGCCTGCCGCCACTGTTCTATGCGCCCCCTTCTTCTTCTTCTTCATCATCATCATCATCATCTTCTCTACCATCATCATCACCACCACCGCCACCATAACCATCACTATCATCATCTTCAACATCACCATCACCATCTTCATATTCCTCATCTGCGAAAAGCTAGGGTTCCCTCCGCGTCAAAACCCTCCCCTATTCCATGTACGATCACTGAGGAGGGTTTCTGATTTGGATGGCATTGGGAGATTTGATGGCCTCTCGCTTTTCACAATCCACCGTTCTCGTCGTTCCGAGCCAGAACCACCACGACGATTCCACCGCCTCCTCTTCCTCCTCCTCCGTCGCCGTCGTCACCGCCACTAACAACACTGACGATGCCGATTTCACTAACCGCGGGGACTCTGAAGCCGCCATCGCTAGCAGCAGCGGCAACTACACCGGGAATGGCCCCACCAGCATGGCCTACCTGCCGCAGACCGTCGTCCTTTGTGAGCTCCGCCACGAAGCCTTCGAGGCCGCCGTCCCCGCCGGCCCCGCCGACAGCGGCCTAGTCTCCAAGTGGCGACCCAAGGATAGGGTCAGTTCAATCGCCCTGGAAAGTTCGATTCAGTTGTTATTTGTTAACCTTGTTTGTATTGTATGCATTTTGCTGTGATGAATCGGTGATTTGCGATTTTTGTTACGTAGATATTGGAAAATTGTTAGCGTGGGTCACGTGTTCTGGGTGACACAAATTTGGGCAATGTAGAAAAAAAGGGCGTTTAGGTCAATGCAGTGGCAGCATTGGTGACTGTGAATGGATGCCTTTGTTTGACTATGTTTGTGTATGTGATAATGTGGTTAGGGAGTTGTCAAGGATGTAAAATGTTTGACCTGTTATACACTAGATTTTGTTAAGATGGTAGCCTCTGAAGTGCAAAAGTGAAATGTTGAGTGATACTGAACTAATAATTGATGAGAAAATCGAGTGAGTTCTGTGATGTTTGTGGGTTGTAATGCAGCTTCTTTCTTGCACTTTGTACTTCAGCGGATCTTGAATTAGATCAATTTAGAATAATGATAACCGGTTCAATTCAAAATAATGATAACGGGATCAATTCAAAATAATGATGGCGGTTATAGTAGTGCACCTGATTGATACCTGCACTGGGGAAATTTCTTCTATTAATTGTGAGCTTGGTGTTTGATGAATTCTCATTTTGCTAAAGATTTGGCTGTAAAAGTGGATAAATTATTCTTGAACTTGCTTCACTGAATTAGTGATTTCTGAATGGAGGTGGGGGAAAGAGTGTTTACATGTGTTTCTTTAGGGTGATAGGACTTGTGTAAATCCTTGTAGCTTGCATTAGGAAGTGGCTTGTTTAACTGAAATGGAGGTTGCTAGCTTCTTATATTGGTTGCAATTGCCGGACACTTGACAGAGGTGGATTTTGGTCTACATGTATACACATGTAAAATTAAGTATATGCTTTTTCTGTAAGGAGCATTGATATATTCCAACCCTTGTTAGAAGGTGAAATAAGCAGGCCACTTTTGTCTAGTCTGATTATATCGACTGGAAATTTTTTGTTAGCAGTTTTGCAATGATCTTTATCTATCCCTTTCTGTGTTCTTTTTTTTGAAACTAGCGCAATTGTGTTTTGTTAAAAAAGGTCGAGGACATAAGTAGTTGATTGACAATTAATGTTCTAAAGGTATTTGCAATTTTTCAATCTGTCTTGTTACCATTCTGGATGTAATTTTAGAATAAAGATTGAACAAAGAGATTGTTCTCTATTCAGTAAAATATAATATTTCTTGCTGCATTTGAAACAAGGCATTACGAAGTGTGTAATGTATAAATGTGGTTTATTTTTCTGATAAGTTTTATACTGTTGGTTCGTTGCTTTTTGTAGGAGAGGGTATGGCGGAGCCTATTTTTAACCATAACATTTCTCCCATTTATAAAAGATTTCTTGAATAATTGTCTACATTTGCAGTGGATTTCTGGTGTATATTATATTGATATTTAACATTTTTCTTCATAATCAGAATACATTTTTATCGAAGTGTCTGTTTCTTCCTCTAAGATCTCTTAAAGACTTCTTTAAGATGTTTATATGCTATATCTGTGGTAAGAAGTATGCTCCATTTTAACTCCTAATTTTGTGGTGCAGATGAAGACAGGATGTGTAGCTCTAGTGTTATGTTTGAACATTAGTGTGGACCCACCAGACGTAATAAAGATATCCCCTTGTGCCAGAATGGAGTGCTGGATAGGTCTCTTGTTACCTTTAATCTCATTATTCAGTTGTTGTTTTCTGTAGTTTGTACTCTCAATATGTTTCCTTGATTTGAGATATTTTGCATTCTTTTGCTCTATTCATGTTTGGAAATAGCTTTGGGCTTCTTAATGTTATTACATGACGTGTTTTTGTTATTAACTATTTGTTCTTTTGCAAGTTCATTTTTCTGATGAATTAGTGTGCTGTTTTGCATTTATATTTTATGGTTGAACTCTTTGATTCATACTTGTCTTTATCTTTTTATCCAGTCATTAACTTTTTGATCCCCAGCCTAATTATTTAGAGTTATTTGCAACTTTGTCAATGAAAAATGTAGCTAAATGGGTTGAGTAGAATCTTTGTTACGTATCAAAACTTTGGAGGCTTGCGACCATGGTTAATGTGCAGACAGTTTTTTATGCTTACCTTGTTTAATACTGCAGATCCATTTTCTATGGCACCACAAAAGGCATTGGAGTCAATTGGAAAAACTTTGAGCAGTCAGTATGAAAGATGGCAACCAAAGGTGGGAATGTTTAACTAGCTACCTTATCCTCATGTTAACTCTGAAATTGTTTTATAGTTAACCTTATTGAGATCTTTACAGGCCCGCTATAAATGTCAACTTGACCCAACAGTAGATGAGGTGAAGAAACTCTGTACTACTTGTCGTAGATATGCAAAGTCAGAAAGAGTTTTATTCCATTACAATGGGCATGGTGTCCCAAAACCAACCAATAACGGAGAAATTTGGGTCTTCAATAAGGTCAATGTTCGTATTTTCTCAGTTCTTGATGCGAAGTAGTTACTTGATAAATCAAATATTGTTCTCTTCATACTGGCAATGTAGGCCTAGTTGAAAAAGAAGTGGGTCTGCATGGTTTTTTGCACACTCGAACCATGTTAACTCTCTTGTAAACACGAGCAAACTTGCTCAAACTAGGGTAAAAAATCACGAGTTTATATTCGATTTAGCAAGATCAGTTAGACATTAGCCAACAATGACACTGGATTTGTTTGTTTCTAGGTCATGATTTTTGCAAAAACAAGCCTAGGGAAAAATTTTATGGTCCACTGGTTCTCTCTTGCAAGTTTCTGTCTGTTTTAGGTGTTGATGATGTTACGTGCTATCGCACTAACTCTCTCTTGGTGTCTTTCTCTGCTCTGCCCCGTTTTGTGTTTCTGATTCTCTTGGAAACTTTGTGATCTCACTTCTCTCTCATTTCCTTTCTTTTGTCCAGTTTCATATATAGTGCTGGCTCAAACTACAAATTAGTGAGTTGTTAGGGTTTGTTTTTTTTACTCCTCTTTTGCTATTTTGGACTATTGGGCCTCAGTTTAAGTCCAACAATTTCTTTTTTTTATGTAAAGCATAGTGTATAATATAATCAACTAGAGTAACGATAAAGACATAATAATATTAGAAAATATAAAAAATATTTAAGAAGTATATAATATGATCAACTAATATGTTACAGTAGAAAATATAAGAAGTTATTTATAGCATCATATAATATTGAATTATTATGTTATTTATATGTATTTCAATGTACCTTTTATCCAAAGTTAACTCTTACTACTTTATGAAGCTCCCACAAGTTTATGTAAACTATCGAGCTTGACAACCTTTTGTGTATAGGTTCTACCTCTTTAAAAATGTGCCATGCTCTGTAGAGAAAAATAGTATAAAAGATAAAAGTGGGAGAATGGAAAATGAATGATTGTGAAAGTAGGACAAACCCATGAATAGAAGCAAAATAGGGTGGCAAAAGTATGAGAAGAAAATGGGTAAGAAAGCAATTCACTATTTATTCTAGGCAGGATGAATATAATGTATTTTAATTATTTTTCTTTCATGCCTCTTGTTTTGCTCAGATTTTTTCGGCAAGTGCAACGAGGGAGATATTAAATAATCATAAAAGACCCGTAAATAAATATAAAAGGTATTTATTTTGTAAATGAGAAGAGTTTACAATAACAATTGTGCTAGAAAAGGCAAATTTTTTTGCTCCTGACTTTACCACGATAATAACTGATAAATAGTTAAAACTAAACTGGAATTGTATCTTATCACAGATGCCTGATTAGATTGACTTTTGCTACTAGATATCATGGGTTCCCATTGAGTATAATGCCCTCATTCACAATATCATGATGAGAATAGCTACAAGACATTCCTCTTATTTTCATCATATGTTATGCAGAGTTATACGCAGTATATCCCATTACCCATCAGTGAACTTGATTCTTGGCTGAAGACCCCATCAATTTATGTTTTTGATTGCTCTGCAGCTGGGATGATTGTGAATTCCTTCATTGAGGTATCCACACAAAACCATGTTATTACATACTTGTAAAAAAAAAATTCAAATGTATTGGTACTGATTGTCTTTTTTGGACTCCAAATTTGTTACTGGACTTGTTATTGATAAGCTTCATGAATGGAGTGCTTCCAACTCCTCTGTGCCCCAAAGGGATTGCATTCTGCTTGCAGCATGTGAAGCACACGAGACTTTGCCTCAGAGTGCAGAATTCCCTGCTGATGTGTTTACATCTTGCCTTACAACGCCTATAAAGATGGCATTGCGATGGTGAAACTTTTCATTAATTCTTAGTTTATCCTGTTCAGAATGTTTAGTATGTTAAACATTCACGTAGGTTTAGGATACCTTATTAATATTTTTTGAACGTCAATAGCATTATGCATGGATTTTGAAAGCATTGTGCATGATGAACACTTTTGTAACATGAATTGTTTTACTTTACCCACCCAATCTTTTACCTGATTATACTTTCCCATATCTAACCCTTGCTTAGCTACTTTTGTCTAATATCATTTCATGATGGTTGATTGATCGTATATATCATAATCCCGAATCATAAATATCATTTTTTATAATACAATTTCTCCTTGGGAGTATTTTTGCTCTTTAACTGATTTATTATCTCTATTGTAACTTTTGCAACTGGACTTTTTGTTAATTGCAATAGTGATAGAAGAAAAAACCAGTGATAAAGATGGTTTTTACTATGAAATTGATTTTATGCTTGACATCTACTTTTGCATTCCTAACTTAACTGTCCTCATTTTCTCTAATTCCTGAGATTTCTAGTGTTGGTAACTGATAATTTTATATCTCAGCAAACTGGCTATTGATAACTTTTTCGTGTTGTAATTTGTCTCTAGGTTTTGTACACGTTCATTACTTCGTGAATCACTTGATTATTCGCTTATAGACAAGATCCCTGGCCGTCCTAATGATCGAAAGACACTTCTGGGTGAATTGAATTGGATTTTTACAGCAGTAACTGATACAATTGCCTGGAATGTTCTTCCCCATGGTGGGTCTCAACCCTCCCCATCATTTTCGCTGACTTACTAAATTGCAACAGTTTTCTTTTGAAATCCAGTTAGCAAACATTTTAAGTTGGTATCTTTTTATCTTATATTGATAATTATTTTGTCCTGCAGATCTTTTTCAGAGACTGTTCAGACAGGATTTGCTTGTTGCAAGTCTGTTTCGAAATTTTCTACTTGCTGAGCGAATCATGAGATCTGCAAATTGTTCTCCTGTTTCTCACCCAATGTTACCTCCAACCCACCAGCATCATATGTGGTATTGTTGGTGACTGTAATGATATTTTTTTATTTGTTGCCAAATTTTCTCAACAGTTTATGTTTTTTCTCCACACTTCAGGGATGCATGGGACATGGCTGCTGAGCTATGCCTCTCTCAACTTCCATCTTTGGTTGAGGATCCTAATGCTGAATTTCAGGTATCTGGAATTCTGGATTTATTTTTTGTAATAACTCTGATGTAAATTTCGTTCTGAAATTGAATATTAAATAATAGAAATTAGCTAAGGTATTCTGGTTTGGCAAGGAATAATTGCAATACGAAGGATTATGTATGTGTTTTGGGCTTACCTGATGAAGTATGTTGTTTTTCTCTATCAGCCTAGTACATTTTTCACTGAGCAGTTGACAGCATTTGAGGTATGGCTTGACCATGGTTCTGAACATAAGAAACCACCGGAGCAGTTGCCTATAGTTCTTCAGGTGCGATCTATGTAGTTGTCTTTGTTTCCTTTTAAGCCGTTGTGTTGCTTCATAATACTGTTGTTGGGTAGCTTACAAGATTTTAATGAAATCAGCTGTCAGTTCCTGTTCCTTAATTAAGTTTTTCAAGCGTAAGTGTTTCTTATTATCATTCTTATGATAGACATTTGTCTAAGTGATGTAATTGTTGTGAGCATCTACTCTCTTAAAAACAGGGGTAGCCTTTTCTCGCTGTAATGGAAATGGACATTTCTGTTTTGTTCATTCAACATACATTATGCGAATTGTCCTAAAATGTTTTTCCAAAAGTGTATTATGGTCAATGCTTGTCTCGATTATTTGTTATTCATTTATTTGAGGGACTTTCTTGCAATTTGGTTGACTTGGCAATCATCTTCCTAAGTCTTGATTCTGTATAGGTTCAGAATTTGTATCCTTAGATCTGTTGTGACCAATTGTTTTGTATAATCTCATTTGCAAAACGACCTTTCAATCTTCCTTTATGCACTTTCCACTCGAATTAGTTTTTCATTTTTTCACTGTAAGTCTACTTTATACTTCTGGGAAAATTGTTTGCTCTTTTCCATGCATTGATAGGCATTGTTCCTATTTCAGGTTTTACTTAGCCAATGCCATCGCTTTCGGGCCTTAGTGCTCCTTGGAAGGTTCCTTGATATGGGGCCATGGGCGGTTGATCTGGTAGTTTTTCTTTAGATTCATCAACTTTTGTTGCAATTGTTTTACCTATTTATTTATTTTTCTGTAAAGGTTTATGAGAACTTAATACCAAATTTTCTATATGTAGGCATTGTCTGTTGGAATATTTCCTTATGTTCTAAAGCTATTGCAAACAACAACACCAGAACTACGTCAGATCCTTGTATTCATATGGACAAAGATTCTTGCACTTGACAAGGTAGATTTGGAGGAAATAAATTCTTTAAGTAAATATTGTTTATTGTGGTTGGCTTTGAACAAAATGTGTTTTTTTTTTCAAAATTAATTTCATCCAAACATGCGTTAAATCAAGTTGAAATTTTGTCTTGGTCAGTGAAGGTTGCTTTTACTGTAGTAGTTATTGCAGTACATTCACTTGCTTGGCATGGTGCTGGAAAAGCCAAGAAAAAGTAGATTAAGAACATTTGAAAAAGATGTGATTTTTTCTCCAAAATTAATCTCAACCAAACATGCGTTAAATCATATTGAAATTTTGTCTTAGCCACTGAAGTCTTTTAATCTAGTTATTGCAGTATATACACTTGCTTTGCATGGTGCTGGACAAGCCAAGAAAAGTAGAAAGATAGGGGAAGATAACGAAAATAGGGAAAGAAGCATTTACCCTATGTTTTGACCGAGGAGAGAGGACAAATTAAGGGAGGAGAAAGTTTTAAAATTTTAAATTGAGGGAACATTGGAAGATTATGTTGGCCCATAGACCCACTGCCTTAGGATGATATTTTCTTAGGGGAACCTTTTTCTTAGGTTCTCATGCACTATTATAGTGCTGCCTTTGATGAGTTTCAGTGTCCATCATTTGCTTCAGCAAACATAAGGTTGGAATTGTGCCGTGCCAATCTATCCCACCATCCAATGTGTCCAAGCATCCTAACGCCAATGCAAACCACCCATTCACATGCTTTCACAAGCGTCTTATCTCTTCTTTGAACCACAACTCCCACTGGCTCGTGGCAGCATTTGCAGTGGTGCCAGACGGTTGACCAATCTGCGCCCAGGTTGCCTCCTCCATGTGCTCATATCCTTTGTGGTGGTGGATCCATTGGAGTTTATTGACTCGTCTGATCTACTTTTCCCTGACCTTGGATTATTTTTGTTCCAGATTTAAGGAAAAAAATTGTCTTCCAGCACCACATCAACATCTACAACAAATTCTCTCGTCTTTTCCTCTAACCATATTGTTAGTATTGAAAAGATAGACAGGTTTAACTATGCAACTTGGGCTTCCAAAATTGGGTTATGCTTAAGTTAGGTTGGGCTACAAATCCTATTTGACTACAATTGCCGAATTTGTCCGTATAGAACATTGTGAACAATGGATAGGTTGATGCTGAACTGTGTAGTGTTATTAAATCTACAATTCACACCTCACTTAAACCTATTTTTTTTGTCTCCATGAGACGTGTGCATTAGTTTGGATTGAGGCTTGTGCCCTTTATAACAATGGCAGTCAGCTGTACGGGGTGTGCAAAGATCCCTATATATGTGTTAGGGAACTTCATGCTGCTTTACATGATTTTAGTGAGCTCCTTCCCCAGTTGCAAATTTAAAGTAATTTAGGTAGGAACCACAATATTTATTTTATGTCCTTAGGCTTGTATGGTTTGCCACAAGAGTATTTTTGGTACCGTGATTAGATTTTGGGATTACCATAAACCTACTATGACTTCTCTACGTTACCTCATATTTCTTAGAAAATAAACATTGACACATATTTATCTGCAAGAGAAGTTACCACCTTTGCATTGCAGAATAATAATTGTGTACACTTTCGCAAAAGTAATTCTAAAAATTGTCCAAAATGGAAATGTTGCCATTGCATTGGACTTACCACTAATAGGAGTTGGAAGCAAACTCATTTTTGGAGCAAACTCAGTAGACTCATTGTGAACTTTGCAACCAAGTAGGCGAGTCTAGAGGGGTTTCTTTTTTTAACCCTAAATGACACCATTGATGCTCGTTTCTTCAGCAAAAATAAAGAATCTCCTCGGGATTTGGTTTGTTGTCCACCACCCCAAAAACTAGGGTTTACTGTTTTGGTCTCCATTTGCCATGACATGTTGTTCTCTTTTTCAATCATGCCAAAGTCACTGTTGTTTCACTATGTGGTTGTGCGTTATAAACGGTTCTTTGCTCGCAATTCTATCTGCTTGCGGTTCTCTTTGCACGTGGTTTTGGTCACATTTCTCTCTACTCGTTCTCTACGCTTGCAGTTCTCTCTGCATGCAATTCTCTACAGCTAAAGTTCTGATTTGCTTGCATGGTGTTATGCTCTTCTCTGTTCACGGTTCTTAAGCTATGTAAAATAAACTTTTGTAAATTTTAACTACTCTTCTTTGCTTGCTTGGTGTTTTTCAATATTGTTTTTTAATTATAGAGATTTTAATAAATATATATATATATATATATATATATATATTTTAAATCAATAGTTGATAATTTAAACTAGGGAGCAATTAAAGGTATGTGGGGAACAAATTCAACTAAGGGCAATCCGAGTATTTTTCATCTTAACAATTTATGTTTTGTAATATTTGTATGAATTTATGTATTTAGTGTTGTGGACTTATTTTTCTTAATTATGCTATTGAAATATTGAATTAGTATGTTATTTGTATAAATTATTCTTTTTATATGAAGTAAACTCATACTCTTATGAGTTTACGTGTCTAGTTTACAAGTGGAGTTTACGAAGCTCTCACGAGTTCACACAAACTCTCGGGTTTCATAACCTTGTTGTATATGACTATGAAAACATATGAAGACTTAATCAAATGGTTTGAGACACACCAATCCACTAGTGACATTGTTTCGGTGACACACTGGTAATTCATCTGCTTGTCACTATCAATCTCCTTCTCTTGTCTTTTGGTCATTGATTCTGGTGCAACCGATCATATATTTGATAATTGTTTTTTTTTCTCATTCTTTACTACAACCAATTTTCCTTTTATAACTGCTATCAATGGTTCACAAACACAAGCTTGTGACATTGGTAATATCCAACCCCTCTCTTCATATCCAACCCCTCTCTTCGCTTATTAGTAACTCTGATCTTTATGTCCCTAATTGCCATTTTAGTTACTGTCAATCATTTGATTGACCCAATCCCATGATATTATCTTCATTTTCACTAAAAATAATGTTATGCAGGACCAATATCTGGCAGGACTATGGGCGTTAGATATGAGTCACATGGTTTTTACTATCTCTCTCATCACATGTATGTGCATCAATGGTCTCTCCAATGATGATTCATGCACAATTGGACATTTTGAGTTGACAAAGTTCTATTAAATGGTGTCGAGTTTTAAACATTTGTCTAGTCATGTCATTTAGGAAAACATTTTCGTCAGTTGTTTCCTATAGTCTTAATAAACAAGCTTCATCACCTTTTTAGTTCAATCTAATATCTGGAGCTCCTCTTGTAATGTTGTTCCTTCTAGTTTTAAATATCTTATTGCTTTTATTGATGATTATTCTAAGTGTACTTGGACTCGGTTGATGAAGAGTCAATCAAATGTGGTATTTTTTTTCGAATTAAAATCAAAACACAATTTGGTATCTCCATGTGTTCTTTGCAGTGACAATGTCCATGAATATGTATTTGACCAATTCCAACAGTTCTGCATCAAACTTCATGTCCTCATACTTAACAAAATTGAGTAGGTGAACACAAACAAATCACAAAGTTCTTATTGAAACTACTCAGACATTTATTCACCGTCATCTTTACAACATGTTGTCTCATCAACCAAATGTTATATCATTTGTCCTTGATGATTGGATACCCCACTTTGCCCTTATTTTTCATTCTCTTCCACATAGCTTTCTCTCACGCTTTTTTTGGTACCACATGTTTTGTACATAACGTCACATTTGATCAATATAAATTGTATCCTTGATCGTTCAAATGTGTCTTCATGAGATATCATCATTCTCAAAAAAGGTATCAATGTGTCTTTTCTATTCTAATCCGTATATTGTGTCTGTTGATGTCACTTTCCCACCATTGTCAATATTCCTTCATCACCACCATATGACTCTGCCTTAACTTGGGATGCTTTTCCAACACCTCTTCAGCTAAATCAATGTTGTTCACGACCTATTGAAATTCCAGTATGGGATCCATCTTTGACAGACAAGGACACAATGGAGGTCATGTCAGTATCCGATCCCCTCTGAAAATGACTAGCCTATTGTTCATGATATTACATGTTCTACCTATAACCCTTCTCCCCACTATACTAACCTTAGTTATCATCGACTTTCCACCATACATTATACTTGTTTGTCCTCATTATCTTTTGTTTGTATTCATAAGTCTCCATGTGAAGCTTTTGCTTTCCTGGAGTGGCAATAAGCGATGATTAATCTGTGTGCCTTGATATGGTATGTCATCTATGCCGGGCTTGATATTCCCATATACGGTTTGGGCGATTTGGATGTCATCCAACAACCTGGAATGATATAGTGATGTTGATCATTCTTTGTTTTATAGTCATTCTCCTCAAGGATTTATATATGTCTCATGGACAAGATTGTTATCACAGGCAGTGACAAGGAGGGTATTGTCCAACTAAAACAATATCTTAAAAGGTCTAGACAAAAGATCTTGCCTTGGTCTAGAAGTTACATAGTCCAAGGATGGTTTGGTCGCATCTTAAAAAGAAAATATGCTCTTAACATTTTGGAAGAAACATGGTTGTTAAATGCTAATAAGCTTGAGGACACATCAATGGATCCGAGTGTCAACCTTGTACCTAACCAAGGAGAACTATTATGATCCTGGGAGATACATGTTAGTTGGTAAGCTAAATTACTTTATTGTGACTTGTCGTGACATCGCCTTTATAGTGACTGGAATAAATTAATTTAACTCTCCTTGTCAAGACCACTAGGATGCATTCAAATTGATCTTGATGTATATTAAGAATGTTCCTAACAAAGGCCTCATGTATGAAGGTAAGGGAATATCAAGTTGTTGGGTATTATGATGCTGACTAGGTAGGGTCACCATGTGATCGCACTCTACTTCAGGGTATTGTTGTTGGAGGTAATTTAATATCATGGAAAAGCAAGAAATGGAATGTTGTGGGAAGATGAAGTCTGGAAGCGTATTACAAGACAATGACATTAGTTACTTGTGAGCTCATACAGCTAAAACAACTCAGCTTGAATTTGAAGAAGATTTCGAAATGCACCTTATATGTGACACATTGCTTCTAATTCTGTCTTTCTTGAGAGGACCAAACATATTGAGTTAAATTTTCATTTGGAAAGAGAAATTACTGAAAACATCCCCACTAAATTTGTGTCAATATCACTAAGTCTCTAAGAGGACCTAAGATCGAACATATTTGCGTTGAGCTAGGAATATGCAACTTATATGCTCCAACTTCAGGGAAAGTGTTATAATTTTAGAAATAAGTAGATTCTATATAATGAAATATATATATATATATATATATATATATATATATATATATATATAATGTAAGTGTTTTAATTTAATTGATTTTTTTTAGAGTTAAGTAATTAAATTAGAGTTATGAAATTAACAATTGAATAATTATTTGAGATTGATTTTATAGATTTAATTTTTAATCAGATTGATAAAATTAAAGTTTTTTTTTTAATAAATTAGTTTTATTTAAATTTATATTTTATGGGGTAATTTATTTGAATTTGTCTTTTAGAAGATTTGAAACATAAGAAAACTGAAAATCATTTAATATAAGAAATAAAATATTTGTTTAAAGACTAAATTAAAAATATTTATTTAAAAACTAGAAAAAGAAAAGGCTTCAATTAAGATCAGCTGGTGAGAGGTAAATACAATTTTCTTTATTTATTATGGTGACAATGAGTGAAAGCATGATGTTTTGCATAATATTGAGGTGCATCGCTATGGGCCGTTATCACATGTCCGCGTTAGTTTTGTTTGGAGACAGTTGCTACCTGCACCATATCAATTACATATTGTACGCCATCAATGAGAAGAAAGAACAGAGGAGAAGCTTTGGGTTAATATAAAAGGGATAGGGTTTTGAGCAGCCGTTTGGTTGATTGGTGGTGGTGTGCTGCTCATCGAAGGTAGTGCAACGTTGTCAGCATTAGTGATTTTTCGTCTCATTTGGTCTCCTTCTTATTATAAATTGTGAAATTTGATTTGAGTTGGATTTTGGCGAGGAAGTTTTATTTTGGTTAGGAGGTTTTTGGTGTTGTTGAGCGGTTGTGCGACGGTCTAGGCATCACCGTGTGTAAGGTACGTCTGCATAGCTTTTTTTTCGTTTCCGAAAAAAAGAGTAAGGCAATCTAACGGAATTCCATTTTTGAATAAGGATTTGGTTGGAAAAAATACTTAATTTATGCAAAAGAAATTTTGGAACATATTTTCATAATGAAGTTTCTGAAAAGAGATTCTAAAATTCAAATTGAACTTCCAAAAACAATATTTTGAAATTGATTTTTGCATCTCTAAATTTATTATGAAATGCCCATTCTGAAAACTATTTTTATACCTCAAACTAGAACATCTCTCTAACTTCATTTGTAATTTCTTTTTTTATCTACTTTTAGGCTTGTAGTATATAGTGTCTGGTGGATACCATGTAGTCATAGGATTTGATTAGCATTCAGTCCTTGGAACTATCTGTTTTATGTTTGTTTGTTTTGCTTTCATTTGAAATACAATCAGTTCGTATATATACATACACTTTAAAGTTGTTTATTCATGCTCTCAAACCCTTTGTGTTTTCCTTCTTTTTTTTTTTTTTTTTTTTTTTCTCTTTTTTTTTTTTTTTTTTTTTTTTTTTTTTTTTTTTTTTTTTTTTTTTTTTTTTTTTTTTACTCTATATGAAGTTGCTTCTCACTTATGTTGATAATATCTGGTCTGGTTACTACGAAATAAACAATTTCTAAACTTTTTCTCTTGCCTCTCTTTAGGCTGTAAACAATTATTAAAGAAAGAAGGAAAATCTCCATTTTACATCTATTCATGATTCATGTATGAGCGGAGATATTTTAACTTTTTTATATAACCATCTTATACCTCGTTTTGTTAATTTTTTATGTTCGTTTAATATTTTAATAATAAAAGTGGACTGTAATGTGTATTAAGAAGAGTAGGCGTGAAATTATTTTTTTCTTTTCTATAAATACCTTTGACGACACTGCCTTTGAAGTCAAACTATCTCAGTCGTTAATCAATTAATCGCAACAAAGGAAGTACACTCAGCTATGATGTATAAATGCCTTGTTTCAGAAGTTTTTTATTTGTATAGCTCTCTTATTTTTATTCACGGTGGAGTATAATAGTTCTCTTTATCGTAACAAATTAACAAAATAAAATTTATGCACTTTGTTTATCAGGTATAGAAGTTGGAAATAAGCAATTGATTCATATCCTCATCTCAAAATCCAATAGCATTTAAACCTTAACGTTAAATGAAAATGTAATGTTCCCACCCAAACAACTATATTAGACGAATTTCCTAATTATGAAGCTCTTTGGCAATAAGAACCATTGAGACACATTCACCATCTAATACGCATGATTAACTAATAAAATTATAATTACAACTTACAACTCAAAGAAATACAATTAAATAATTTATTGAAAATTAAATTTCTATATTATGTTTTTCAAGTATTTGTGCAAACTCTTCACAAGTGTTTCACTCCAACTTTACATCAACATGTCTCACCCTCCTCTTTGGACTCTTCTCAAAAATTTGATCTCAAATCAAATCTTGATGCATTGGTTACCAACTCACTTCAAGTTTTCTCATCAATATTATAGTTCACCGAAAGGCCACAAAATATAAAGCAATAAAACAAAATTTGAAAGGGCTCAACTCAAATGAATTTATTTAATGACAAACTCAAAGAATTAAAATGAAATAATAAATAAAAAGTTAAGGCACAAAAGAATTAACTAAGATTGGCTCTAGAGTAAATTTAAAAAATAGAAAATAAGACTAGAATTATTCAGTTCTCGCAGTGACATATGTTTAATTTATTGCAACAAAAGTACAACATATTTACTCACGACACGGCATTTTTATCTCCAATTCTCAACACATAAAGGAAGTTCCATACAAAATTTCAGATCAAACGGATAACTGAAAAGTTCCAAATAAATTCAGAACAGAAGTGTTTTTAGGTAACTAAAACGAATCAACTTCTGTGCTCTAGGCTTCTGGCAACGCTGATTACAAAATTTATTGCAATCACACCACAACGAATTAGGTCACAAAATTTTAGCCACACCCTCTCAACATGTTAATGTAATGCCACACAAAATTTGAGCACAATACTGTCACTGGATAAGATGTAGTAATTCAATTACAGAGCACAAATCATCAGCGTCATTAGGATTTTTAGGCACTAGAATTCAGGCTTTTAACATTTATCATTTTTTTCGTATTTTGCTTTTGAGTGTGCCTTTTTAACACAATTTTATTAACATTTGAAGTACTCTCACAAAAAGTTTCACATAAATATGATGTGTTTGCAGTAAATTTTCCAAACCAATGTAGTTTACAAAACAACTTCACAAAATTGATACCTACAGGAATCCAACGAGTTTGAACATAACATCAAGACATAATGAAAATCTAACTCTAAGAAACTTGTTAATGATCTAATAACAAGCTAAAGAACTCAAAAACATAAAAGGAAAACACACAAAGGTTCACACAAGTGCAGTTTGTAAGTTTAAAACATAATTAGGAATAATCAATTATAAATATTCCACAGGATCTTAGAATTTATGATTCTCACATAATATAGAGAGACTTACCTTAATTCATGAGAGATCCAATCAATTGTACTTCAATCTCCTTATATCAATCTATCTCTTTCAGTCACTTTTATTCTACATACTTTATTGATGGTATATTGTGTAGAACTCTTATACTGCAGAGACAGAACCCTATCTTTATATAACCAATGTCCATCAAATTGGTTACCATCAATTATTATAAAATAATAACCAATTCACATTAATTTGGTTATTATCAATAATATCTATAACTAACTCCCATCATGTTGGTTACCATCAAATATTTATGAAATAAATAACTTCTCATAATTACCAATACGTCCTTTTATTTTATTAAATCATATACAAGCCCATAATGATATTTCACATGAGTGACATTATGAAAATAATTTATTTATTTTCTAACATTCTCCCACTTGACTCATGTGATGTCATAATACTTCATGATTTAATAAATTACATAATGCGCATTAAAGGACCTTCAATAAATTGGTTTCATCATTCGTCATACTTAAAGATATAGGAATAATAAGAGTCATGGCGATTACATGTCATTCAATCGACACATTTCCTTCCATGTACTACTGTATTGTCCTTCTCCTTAATATGACCTCATAATGAGAAGTTCATAATGGGTTCAAACATAATGTCATCTTTCATCATCAATAACATAATCTGTTTTCTACATCATAATCATAATTTGCATGCATATTCATAAAGTAGAAAACATGGATTTTAGAAACTTGCACAATAATGAGCTCAGAGTGTCAAATAGCCATTAATAATAACATTCACCATTCAACATTCACTAGTACACATAATGTCCATATTCTTTACATGGTCAGTACATAATTTGGGCGATAAACCTTTTGTTAAAGGGTCAACAATCATAAGATCGGTGCTAACATGTTCTATTGACACTCTTATGTTTTTGAACTTCTTCTTTAACGATAAAGTATTTCAATTCCATAAGTTTAGCACCTTTGGAATATTTATCGTTTTAAGAAAAGAAGACTGCTACAGAATTATCACAATAAGTTTTCAGTGACCTGACAATACTGTTAACAGCCCCAAGTCCTGAAATAATATTCCGTAGCCAATTAGCCTGAAATGTGGCCTCAAAGCATGTCACAAATTCAGCTTTCATATGGATGCAACAATGACTAGCTGCTTTGCACTTTTCCATAAAATCATTCCTGGCTAAAGATACACATAATCAAATGTAAACCTTCTTGTATCTATACAGCCATAATTAATTTGAATATGTATATTCAATCACCTCAAGATGATCATATCTCATTTAGGCATGTGATTATTTGTTCCTTATAAATATCTCAAGACTTTCTTTATAACTTTCCAATGATCAATCTTGGATTACTTTGGTATCGACCAAGCATACCAACTACAAAGCTAATATCTAGCCTCATTCATGTTTGAGCATACATCAAACTCCCAACAACAGATACATAAGAAATATTTTCCATCTATTTCCGTTCCAAATCATTCTGTGGACATTACATAAGACTAAATTTGTCTCATTTTTTTTATTGGAACGGGAGATGTTGAACATTTATCCATTGTGAACCTCTCAAAAACTTTATTAATATATATTTTCTGAGACAAACCTTACCATCCTTGTGATCTATCACGGAATATTTCTATTCCTATTACATAGTACGCCTCACCCATATCTTTCCTTTCAAAGCTATTAGAGAGAAACTTCTTAGTCTCACTTAATAGACCAAGATCATTAGTTGCAAGCAAGATATCATCAACATACAATCAGAAATATAAACTTGCTCCCATTGACCTTCAAATATATACATTGATCAATAATGTATTCCTCAAATCCAAAGGACATAATAGTATCATTGAACTTAAGATACCATTTTCTGGAAGCCTGTTTAAGTCCATATATTGACCTCTTAAGTTTACAGACCATGTGCTCCTTTCCTTCTTCAATGAACTCTACTGGTTGGTCCATGTAAACATCCTCTTTTAAATCCTCATTCAGAAAAGCAATTTTAACATCCATTTGGTGCAAGTCAAGATCATAATGAGCTACCAATGCCATGATATTCTGAAAGAATCTTTCTTAGAAATAGGCAAAAATGTTTCCTTATAATCAATGTCATCCTTTTGAGTAAAACCTTTGGCAACCATTCTAGCCTTGTAACGTTCGACATTGCCATGAGAGTCACGTTTAGTCTTAAAGACCCATTTACAACCAACTCTCTTACATCCTTTTAGTGATTCCACAAGGTCCAATACACAATTTTGTGCCATTGATTTAAGCTCATCTTTCATGGCATCTAACCATTTATCAAAATTATCATCATTCATGGCTTCTGAAAATGAAACCAGATCATTATCAATACTTAAGTCATTTTCTGACTCTTGTAGATAAACCACATAATCATCCAAAATAGTAGATTTATTCTCTCTTTGATATTTTCTTAATACTATTTCTTGTGGTTGTTCTACTACAGGTTCATTGTTAACTTCGGGATCATTAATTTGTTCTTCTTGTGTCCTTCATCAACATGAGGAACAACAATTCTTAAAGTAGAAGTACTAGTTAAATGAACTTGTACTCTAACTTCCTTAATCTCCACATTTCGTGAAGCTTCACTCCCACTGGTTTCACCATTCTCAATGAACCGAGCATTTCCAGTTTCAACAATCCTTGTACTATGGGTAGGGCAGTAAAACATATACCCTTCTGATTTTTTTGGATAACCAATAAAATATCCACTGATCGCTCTTGCATCCAGTTTCTTTTCATGAGGATTGTATATTCTAATTTCTGCCTGACAACCCCAAACATGCAGGTGTCTCAAACTCGGTTTCCTTCCTGTCCACAATTCAAAAGGTGTCTTTTGAACTGCCTTACTAGGAACCCTATTCAACAAATACATGGTAGTTTTTAAAGCATACATCCATAACGATACGGGTAAAGATGAATTACTTAACATGCTCCTAACCATATCCATTAAGGTTTGATTACGCCTTTCTGACACATCATTTTGTTGTGGTGTACCAAGCATTGTGTATTGAACACAAATACCACGTTTCTCAAGGAACCTATCAAACGGACCAAGATGTTGACCACTTTGATCATATCTTCCATAATACTTACCACGTCTATCTGATCTGACAACTTTCACCTTTCTGTCTAATTGCCTTTCCACTTCATTTATATAAATTTCCAAGGCATTCACTGCTTGAGATTTCTCATGCAGTAAATAGACATATCCATAATGTGAAAAGTCATTAGTAAAGGTGATAAAGTACTTCTCTTTTATTGAAAGAATTTACATCAAAAGGACCACATATATCGGTGTGTATAATTTCAAGAGGATGGCTACTTCTTGTGGCTCCTTTCTTTGTGTGTTTTGTTTGTTTACCTTTAATACAATCCATACATACGTTCAGATCAGTAAAATCTAAATTCAGAAGAATTTCATTCTTTACTAATCTTTCCATCCTTTCTTTGGAAATATGTCCCAAACGCTTTTGCCACAAGTAAGCATAACACTCATTCACTAAACCACATTTAGTGTCAACATTAAGATGCAGAGTCATAAGAGTTTTAGCATATAAATTATCAAGATTTATATAAACCATTAGAAAGTGTACCAGATCCAATCATACAAATACTCTTATATAAACTGAAATAACCATTTCCGAACTTAAAAGAGTATCCAGCAACATGAAGTTTAAATAAGGAAACTAAATTCCTAAAGTATCCAACAAGTCCAACTGAAATCCAGTTTCTTAATTATTCACGTAATGAATGGAGTGGTTTCCTAAGTTCTTAAGTCTGATCTCTTCGTAAACTAACATACCATGCACATTCCATTTATCTTTCATTTAGAAAGGATTATACTCAGACGGTAATGAGTTCAAAATGAACTGTACGAGAAATTTTCATCCATTGTCATTCCAGGAGACTTAAGTCTTCCTGCAATATATTTGTCATCTCGACATGTTCATGCATAGTACGAAAACCATCAAATTTCATGGTGGTTAAAGTACTCATTAATGTCCCAGCAAGAGACTTATCAATAGTTTGGGAGTGCTCTTCCACAAATTTCGTAAATTCTCTTAAACTCTCACTTTTGGGAAGAGCTGACTTAATATTACTTACTATGCTCATTCACATAAACATCAAACTAAGTCTGTTTGACCTTTCCTAAGCTTTATAATAAGTTTTCTCTTCATTGTTACTAGCATCATTAATAGCAGTAAGTTTCTTAACATTAAGAACCATATCAAATCCAACACACCTATATGAAATTGGACTTGTTCGCTCCAATCAGAAAAACTTAACCCAGTCAATATTAGAACAGACATAGCTTGCGAACATAAAGATACAAGAACAAATATTGCCATTAACACATGCTTATCATTTATACTTTGAGTCATGCATTAAACAAATTCCAACAATAAACAGACATTATATGCATACTAATGTTCTCCTTTGGGTGATACATTAATACGCAAAACATAATGATGCTATAATATTAACATTATTTGGTAAGACATATACACTAATTAGCAAAACTTATTATCTTTGGATATATAAGTAAAACTAATAATGCATACTCACTACCAACAATCATGTCCATTAATTATAAGAACAACTAATCAACATTTGGACGATCCATACATGCCTTATAATAATGAACTTCAATTAACCCATATAAATCAATTATCTATAATTTAGCATCCATTATATGGGTAATTGAAATAAAAAATTATCATTAATTTGGAATTACAATAAAACATAAAGATTTGATCACTTTGTTGATTACAAATCTATCATACAAATAATTCCAATAAATAAAATTATCAATAATTTGGAATTAAAATAAAACATAAAGATTTGATCACTTTGGTGATTACAAATCCATCATGCAATTAATTCCAATAAAATAATCATTAATTTAGAATTAATCAAAAATATAAAGATTCGATCACTTCAAGTGATTACAAATCTATCATACGATTAATTTTAATAAAATAATCATTAATTTGAAATTAACCAAAGCATAAAGATTTGATCACTCTGGTGATTACAAATCTATCATACGATTAATCTCAACAAATCAATCAATTCATAGATTAATTTTCATTAATACAGCGGAAAATAATCATAATTAAAATATATAGTCTTCTCTTTAATTTGCTACATTAATAGGCTATAGTTGGACCCACATACATTTGCTATCACTTTCTATCTTTCAATGTGCAATTGTTTTCAACCTTGCCTTTATTAAAAACAATTCACGTTTCAATTAATTTTGTTGCTTCGTGATACATTAATAGAAAAGATGTAATCTTTGCCAACAATTGGCAGTTTTGAAAAAACGTAATACTCAACCAAGAGGTTTCTAAATAAAATAAGTGGCAACTGCAAATTGAATGCGGTGGGCCTCTATCCATAAGGGAGAACCATACATGCCACTCGTTCATTATGGAATTCAAAACCCATATTCAATTCCGTGAACACCAAACAATTCACGATCATTTTAATTAAAATAAAATTAATTACTTATTCATAAATTCATAATTCAAATATAAGGTTTATCAAAATTTGAAAAAAAAAACATCATTAATGGAGAATCACAAATTCAAATAATTGTGGCTCTGATACCACATGTAAGTTTAAACATAATTAGGAATAATCAATTATAAATATTCCACAGGATCTTAGAATTTATGATTCTCACATAATATAGAGAGACTTACCTTGATCCATGAGAGATCCAATCAATTGTACTTCAATCTCCTTATCTCAATCTATCTCTTTCAGTCACTTTTATTCTACATACTTTATTGATGGTATATTGTGTAGAACTCTCATACTGCAGAGACATAACCCTATCTTTATATAACCAATGTCCATCAAATTGGCTACCATCAATTATTATAAAATAATAACCAATTCCCATTAACTTGATTATTATCAATAATATCTATTTCCAACTCCCATCATGTTGGTTACCATCAAATATTTATGAAATAAATAACTTCTCATAATTACCAATACGTTCTTTTATTTTATTAAATCACTTACAAGCCCATAATGATATTTCACATGAGTCACATTATGAAAATAATTTATTTATTTTCTAACAACATAAAAGGAAAAACACATAAAGGTTCACACAAGTGCAGTTTACTCAATACATTTCATCAAACACATAATAGACATAGTATATGCATTTTCACAAACCCTTGTGAGCAAGTTTCTAAACATAGAGTTTATGACATATTTGGAAGCACATGACTTAGAAAATTTCAAGAACATATTATAAACTTGAAAAATACCTAAAAATAAGAAGATTCAACCGATTAAAATTGAACAAAACTCAATTAAAACACAAAAATAGTTTCAACACACAACAAGAACACCTAGACACAACATTTTTGGATGGTTCAAGTAGATTGAAGTTGTTTTAACCGTTTAAACTCAAAAACAACCACAAACAATCGGTACAATACAACAAGACATATAAGAAACAATAATGAATCAAAACAGAAATGCAGAAAGACAGTAAAGGATTCAAGAACTTATCACTTGAAGACCAAAGCTCTAAATACCAAATGATAGAGGAGCCTTCATGATGCTTTGCTTCTTTGATCTCCATTTGAGTTTGTAGAAGAATAGAGAAGCTTTACACTGAACAAAAGAATAAAAGAAGGTTCTTCAAACATGTGGAAGCGTTGAAGAAGGAAGATGAACAGTTGAAGATGAAGATGAAGCGTTGAAGAAGGAAGATGAACGGTTGAAAATGAAGTGAACTAGGTGATGAAGGATTTCTTGGTAGAGGTTGGGCTAACTACCAAAAGGTTCTTCAAGGTTTCTTTAGAGAAGAAAACTCAAAGGAGAGCTTGAACAATGAGCTGAAAATTTAACAGCATTTCGATACTTCAATCAAGCTTATTTTTACACGTAGTGAGCACTCTATTTATAGGTCAGAGTGTCTCAAAAACACTCAAATGAGAGCATGACAAGTGGCAAGCTATGAATGGAGAGGATCCTCGCCACTGGAAGAGTGTCATGTGGCAAGGAAGCATTGAAGGCATGTGGTGCCACCTAGCCCTAGCTTGCATCCAAAATTAAAATCTTACGCTACCTTGGCCCAAAATACAAGGCCCAAATTATTCTAAACAATTTATATAATTTAGAGGACTTTTCTTTAATACTCTATTTTCTCCAAAGTGATCTCTCCATGATTGCATTCGGGACCGAACAGTTGGTTGAAAGCCCAAATAGGCTCAAATGGACCCAATCTTCTAGAAAGCTCTTGATCTACTCTCTGGCACGTTGTCCTCTATATTCTTTGTTGACTACGATGGTTAGGGCGTATTCCATCAACCTCTGTATCCATTCTGTGTTCCATACTCGTATGAAACATTTTGTCAATGACTATCATTTTGTTGGTGACTTGGTTGCTTCTAAGGAACTTCAAGTGTCTCATGTGCCAACAAATCATCAACTAGTTAGTCTACTTACCAAGTTTCTGTCTCACTCTCACCATGCATTTATTCTAAACAAGATTGACGTTCGGTCTCCCTCCTCCATATTGCGGGGACCTATAGGCACTCTCTTCATTCACCATAAACAATGAGATCATGCCCATGCATGTACGAGTATATATAGACTCGTACATGTTAGTACGATATATATTCTCAATATATAAAATCCATATTTTTCTATACTTATTACTAAGAAAAGGGTTTAAAAAACAATAATTGATAGTGTAAACATTTACTTAAAAAAGAAACAAATATAAGAGTTGTCTTTGGAATTATCCAACCTCTGGTTGTGATATAATTATTCGAAGTGAAATTCAAATCCTTTATGTGAGACAAAACTCTAAGCTAAGTGAAAGAAGATTAAAAATGATAAGAGAAATAATATACAAATTAAAATTATTAATCTTTAATTATGTGTTACTTTTATCCCCTTATATAAAAATTACATTCAAAAGTAATTTTTAATAATAAGACTTAAAAAAATCAATATATTATGTAGTTCGTTAATTGTGTTACCTTGTTTGGTCAAGAGTAGAAAGCAAAAGAGTTTACAATCTATATATATATATATATATATATATATATATATATATATATATATATATATATATATATATATATATATTATTGTTGACTAACAAATTCTTTTATATTTTATTTTTTTCCTGTTTACTTGAATTTTGTTTAATATGATTTGCTCTCTTCACTTGAGTTTTGTTTAATGGGATTTGCTATCTTAACTAAAGATTTATATAACTTTCTTAAACTTTTGGAACTTTGATTGAATATAAGTATGTTTATGTTTATTTTTGGGTATGGATTCAAAGATTCTTATTTGGGTTTTTATTAATTGTATTTTTATTGCTGACAAACAAAATTTTACAGTAATTGTCATTAGTTGCGTAAAAGTTCATTTGGACAATTTGTTAAATATATTACTAACATTTTAAAACTAATTAAACAATTCGAAATAAGACTTGCGAAACAGTGAGTCTCTTATTTCCTGTTTTTCATATACATTTTATGGTTTATAACAATGGATGTCGGATGAAATTGGATTGAAATTGAAGGAGTTACTCCCAGCATAGCGGAAGTTTATGGTTGCATCAGAAGTGATTGGCAGACCATTGTTAACAACACAAACATCACCGGACACTCTCAAAATTGAAGGCTCTACCTTTTCCACGGTTTGAAATCCACTGCAGTTTAACTTCACTTTGCTTTGAACGCACAATTCGCTGCATTTATTGGAGATGCTCACAGCATACTCCTGGTAACCCTTAATCGCTTTTCCTGTCCCATATTGGCTCACTTCAAGGTTTCTCAGACTGCAATCTCCATAAGCTGCACCCATTCAGAATCATTACTACAAACCAGATTCTGAATCATGAGATCAAGTTTGAAATGACAAACTATAATTTAGGAGGGGTTTCCATAAATTATTATCGTAGATTAATTGTGTTAGGAAAGATATGTACATATATAGAAATGCAGAATTAATACAAAAATTCTTAATTTGAATCCTTGGCACCAAAACAAAATTACCTCTTGCAATGACGAGAAATATGGTCAGCCATTTGAGGATGCCAACCATTGCTATCGACACTATTTTAGGACTGGTGCTGTGCTGTCATATGATAAGGAGTTTAGTTATTATTTATAAGACCTATGGAGAGTTATCACAAACCATGGAATCACTATCATATATCTTATCTAACATCAAATCTTTAAATTAAATGATGAATCAGCCACAATATTGAAAAAGAATATCATGATAATTCTAATTCTTTAAAGTATATGATAATTAAAATCTTCTAAAGAAATTATTTTTATTTGGTGAATCTCTTAAAAATTTATGGTTACGCGATATTTGAATTTTGTATTTTTCAAATTAAATGATTCATTTTATTTTAATTATTAAAATCAATTATTCTCTTTTCAGATACTAATGGGAATGACGTGATTTTTCTCTATATATATGTTTTAAAAAATAAAATTAATAATAATAATGACATAAAAAATAGTGGATGATTTATAATATATTATGTAAATAAAATACGTGAATAATTTATAATGTATTGTTTCATTAAAATGTGTTTTTTTAATGGAGAATCTCTTCTCATTTATACGTAGATTATTATTATACGATAAGTAAGATTGACCTAATCAAAATAAATACACATTATGTTTGAATTTGTTTTTATTAAACTAAGAGACAATAACAAATTCTGCTGGTATCATACCGTGGTCTTAGGTAGTTTCGCATGGTAACGAGTAGTTTATGAACGTGTTCTTACATTAGTCGAGAAGCTCTCATCATTCACTATTCTACTAGTGACCCTTGTTGAGAGGGTTGCAAATTATTTTCTTTAGTCCCGAAAGGGAAGATATTCATTAAAGGTGTTCCGTTGGTTAATTTAAGTTGGGTGTGTTCATGAATGATAAATGCTATTGAATGTATCCTTTACTTGTCTAATATGACCTTATTTATAAGGTCGTAAGCGGCATTCCCATTGATGAGTTTAAATCAATATGGACAAAGATCCTTTTTATCATACTTTTAAGTCAAATTTTATAATAAAATTAACTCTTTCTAAATTTGGAATCGGCTTATTTTTTATTTTATTAGATTTTTATTAATAATTGATTACTGAAATCTGAAAAAGAAAAGTTACACTAGTTCCTCTCATTTTGCCTAAAAAGTGAACAAGAAGCATTAGATTCAAAAGAATGAGATTGAACCCACAAAGGAGGATATAGAAGAGGAAGTTGATGCAAGATAATTGAGCCCATCCTATGAAAGAGAGCCCAACCACACAAAAACCGAAAGCAAACAAGATTAATTGCATCTGGCACCACTAAAGTTGAGTCGGGCGTCAGTTGGACCAAGGGCCTCTATAGTTAATTAGACAGATGCCATTGAAGTTGGGTTGGGCATGAATATCACTGACCTGACACCTTTTGCTTATCTAAAGAATTATTTGTGTTAGGGTTAAGCACTTCGACACTTCTTCTAGAGTCGGCTTGGGATAGAAAAGTGTAGCCTTAGAACAACGACTAGGGTTTCTAGGGATTCTCCTTCTCTCCTTCGTGTACCCGTCTTCTTCCATTTTTCATCCATTTGTTTTTGGGTTCTTAATGACAATGTAGAACTAAATTCATCTTGTTGGTGTTAGATGTAATTAATTGAATTCTCATGTAATCAATATTGGTGTTCATATAAATATTGTTTCCATTCAATTGTTGTGATTAATGTTTGTTGTGGCTTGATCACCCATCGCATGATATTGGATTCTTTGGGTATTGGAAAATATCTTTTGTAATATATAACCAAATCAAAGTATCAAATGAATGTTTGTATCATAATTCATTTGTTGTCTTAAGACCCTTGTGGCAAAAACAAGTATTGTTTATATAATTAATTAAGGGATTGACGATTAGTAAGTAAGTGGCTCATTCTACTAAGTAATTAGGGTTTAGGTATTATTGTTGGTTGACATTGATCTTACTTTGGAAAGAATGTGAGTGATTAGATGCATCAGAGCAAGGTTTGGTGAAGTCTAATCCTAGTAATAACATTTTGTATCATTTCTAATCTTTTACACATTTCTGGTGCTTGATAAAAGTACCAAAAGTAATTTAGTTGTTTTTCCATAGTTTTATTTTACCATTTATCAATTTAAACATTGGAAAGAATTTGTAGTCTAAATTTGTTATCAATGTATTTATTGTCATGTATTCCATAAGTCCTTTAGGAAAGAACAATATATTTCTTACTTATTACATTTCAGACTAGTGCACTTGTCATTAAAGTAAAATGCTAACACATGATCATACGAATTGCTTAACATGTTTGATGGGGTCAAGCTCGTACTTAATCATTTTTTGCTTCAATTTTTTTACATGTATTCGACAATGCTTCCTAGATCGCTTTAGCCATAAGTTTCATACCAAGTGTGCCTTTTTTGCCTCTATATTCAGTTGTGTAGGGTCAAGATGATCTTAAACTTATATAGTACAATAACCCCCAAGCTCGAAAAGAAAAAATTCCCCACTAAGATTTCTGTGATCAAGATGGTTTCGTCAATTGTTCATTTGAGACACCCTCAGCTACCCATTCCTCCTTAGCCCCAGGCTTAATGGGCATGTCCTAAAGAGTCTAGAAGCTTCCTACCACGGCTCAAGGGGAATTGAAGTGTTTCCATTTTAGGATATGTGCTTGATGTGATGTTGACCATTGGATCTAAACCACTTTGACAATTGTCTCACTTGGGCTATCGTGTTTTACTAGTTATAAATAATGGTAGGTCATTGTCTTATGACCACTGGTTTTTTTTTTTTTTCAAAGATCCAAGTATTGGCTGGAGCTATATAATTCGTTATATTACGAGGTTAGTGATGTCTTTCTACTCTAGTGTGTTAGATTCTTAGAAGGGGTGGTCGTCGAAAGATCCTGCGAGTCTTCGGTTAGTGTTGGGGTTATGAGTTCTACTTCGGGATAGCTTTGGTGTGTCGGACTAACAATCTAGGTAGAACAAGGGATCTTGTTATAGAGCAAGCCAAGAGTGACCTTCCCCTCAAGTCTGATTATGATTTGGTAGACTCACATGTGATCGAGTACTTTTCTAAGTCTAGGTGGTCGACCATGGTAGATTCCTTTAAGGATGGGTTCTTTAAGGTTTTAGTGGAGCCTCCAAGTTGTTGGCTTTTTTCTTATGATGGAGATAAGTTGAAGTTCCCTTTTTATTTAACAAGGAATCCTATTTATTATAATAACTAGACAAGGTCTATATGACCTCCGAGGATAACAAAGTTTTTGAAGTCTTAGATAAGTTGCTGAAGAGGCTACCTATCTGAAAGATTCTCACCAATTTTCTTTCTTTCTAATGTTGGGTTGTTGGGTGGACTTTACCAGTATGTATATTTTTTTGTTTCTTGATGTATTACAGTTTGTGTTTACTTTGTTGAATGGTTTTGTGACTTTTAATGTTTCCCTTGACTTCAAGTAGGTTTTAACATTATATTATTATTAATTATTGATATTATTATTATATTTAATATTATTAATATTATTATTAATGATACTAATATTATTATTGAAAATATTTTTAATAATAATAACAATAACAGTCATAATGATAACAACAACAACAACAACAATAATAATAATAATAATTTTGTACTTATATATGGAGTTAATCGGTAGGTAAAATCTATTTGTAGATAATTTTGGATTATTACGGATTTTGTTCATTACATACGAATTTTTGGTGTAGGTAAATGTGATTTTTCTTGTAGTATTTGTTCTTGATGTTATTGCGTCGCCGATTAAAGTCTGCATTGACTTCTACTAGTATCATAGCATTCATCCCGTATGTTAGGTTGTAGGGAGTTTCTTGTGTAGCCGATTTAGGTGTGGACCAATATGCCCATAGGACTTCTAGCAATTTCATCCATATTCCTTTGTTTACTCTTAAGCATTTGTACAGTTCATTTAGAATCACCTTGACCTCTGTTTGGTCATTCGTTTGAGGATGTTCAACAAAACCTATAATATGTTGTATACTAGACCATTGTAAAAGGTGATGAGACCCCGATCGTTGAATTTTCATCCATTACCAGTTATAATGGTATGAGGGATGTCATACAGGCATATGATGTTCTTCTAGAAAAAACATTGGATAAAACGGTGGACGTCAATTATTTTTACGCAGGCTGAGAAGTTCTCCTCCTTCATTATCCTGTTACGATCCTATATTGATTCCAATATGGTTGCAAATTGTTTTCTCTAGTATATGACAGTGGCGAAGTTACAAAAGGTGTTCCAACATTCAAGTTAGCTTGGGTGCATTTATAAGTGATAAATGATATTAAATATGTCCCTTACATCTCCATGTCAATTATAGAGTTGTAATGGGTCTCGGTATACTACAAGAACTTTCAAAACTATCGACAGAATTTGACGATCAATTTATTAACAAATAAATTAACTATTAAATTATTCATCGGTAAATTAAATGTCACTAAAATAATTTGATAATAATAATACTAATAATATTAATTATTATTATTATTATTGTAACATCCCATATTTTCATATAATAGAAACTTTATTGCATAAAAAAATTATATAATAAACTTGAATATAATAATTCATACATTCATAATGTATTTCAAATTATACTTCTCCGCATAAGATTTAATAAAATATCTTTGTAAAATTACAAATAAAATAAAATGAAGCTTCTCTATCACAATTCACTGGGACTCACACCACCTGTCGAATTCTCTGCTCCCGTGTAATATACACGATCATCGCAGTTTTAAAAACAAAACAAACAACACACAAAAAGAAGGGTAAGCTAGAGAGTTTTCAAAACAATATATATTTTCATAAATTGGATTTCTAT
>Ga0209489_102302_pt1 | contig 38952 bp, 16 predicted proteins | sample SiratrowhiteBW_FD_187527 | JGI IMG/M metagenome (GOLD analysis project Ga0209489, IMG submission 187527) | Root nodule microbial communities of legume samples collected from California, USA - Siratro white BW (SPAdes) (version 2) | ecosystem: Host-associated > Plants > Roots > Nodule | place...
TTTTGTTTTTTTTTTTTTTTTTTATCATCTTTGTAAATTTTTGGTGGGTAACGTGGTGGTGATGAGGATTACAAATCTTTGTCCCCGCTAACTCAAACATTAAGCTTCTTCATTGCTTTCATATTTCTACTCTTTATCATTTCTTCTGTGACTTCAATGTCATACCAAGTTCTACCAAAATAATGTATATAATCCAGCAAGATATGAAAGAGAACGTGAAAAAAAGAAAGAATAGTAATGCTAAATAGGAGATGAAAATGCAATTGTTTTTTATTTGAAAATGCACAAACAAAAGAGGAAACAAACATAATAAAATTGGCAAAAAAAAGTAAGTGGACAAGGAGATTCTATTTTCTGATTTTAAGTTTCTCTCATCATGAAATAACTAGAGTGAAATGAGACATTCCAATTAAATTGATAAAATACATAATGAAAATAATATGAACAAGTAAAATAAACAAAATAAAACTTTAGTCTATAATTTTTACGAACATCTATTTTATTTTATTTTTGGTAAATACAATCATAAATTTATTGTAATAATAAACAATTCAATACGTTATACTAAATGTATTTTTTTTTTCAAATCACCTTGGAAAACGAAATTATAAAATTCATGAATATCAAAATAAATTTGACCACCTAGGGCATATCAACCAAAGAATAAATCATACAAATTACGTTCTTTTTTTTCTACAGGTTATAATAGATATTATTTTCACTGGACTATTCTTTAGGGTTTACCTTAACACCAATGTTTGTAAGAAATCACACGATGATGATCCCACACACTTTACAAGGTCATCATCATCATCACCATCTATCTATCTATCTGTTCCCTCCTGGTCTTTCTTTTGTTTCCCTGAAGCCTCTTTCAGGAAGTAGTTTATATATGTGCTGAAAATGAAAAAAAAATATATTATAATATAGTTATGAGTTATATATGAGAATAAGGGGCAGCAGAAAGAGTTGAAAAATGATAGTCACATGTGGTGTGCCAAGACACAGTCCAACACCATAAACAATGTTGCTACCCACTTCTCTTTGGCATGTGATGTGAGGAAACCAACACTCCTAGCTACTTATTCTTCTATCTTTACTTTTGCAATGTAAAATGCTTTTTTCATATGGCCTGCTCCATGTGAGTACAACAAAAGCTAAGGTAAAGAAAAGGACAAGCATTTGAAAGATCTGAATAATTTATTTAAAAGGTTTCCCTAAACCACATGGAGGGGTCATGCCTTGTCCATCAAACTAAACAAAAATAAATAAAGTGGGAAAAGAGAAAAAGAAAAAGGCAGCTATAGTGTTTGTGGAAATGGCAGCCCCATATGGTTGCCACTGTGTATATGCAGATGTGTTTGAGGAGTTCCCTTTCAAGCTTCACCCCTTAATTTTGCACATTTGCTTCGTCTTCTTCCTTGCCGACAAATTTTGCAGATTTTGGAACAAATACCAGGCCATGTTTTCCTACAATTATATAACCAATCACTATTGGACAGGCCATTTTGCATGTATTCATTTTTTTATGCTGTTGTGCTTTTTTATTAATATTTATTCACACAAGATATCTATTGATTTTTCCTGTGAATGATACTAATTAGAAATCATTTTTATTGTCTCAGATTTTCCTTTGAGAATTGAGTCAAAAGAAGATTTGCCTTTAAAAATCATTTCCCTTCCTTTTAAGTGTGAGATTTATAAAAGAAAGATAAAATAGAGAAGGAGTGGTGAGAAAACAAAGGAAATAAAAGTAAATCTTTGCTTGATTTGGATGCACTGTTATCATTTTAAAGAAAAAAAAAAACTAAAGAATTGTATAAAATAGCACCATGAATTCAGGATATTTGAAAAAAAAAAAACTTAATATAGTATGTCTTCTAAATCCTTTCAATTTAAGAAAAGTAGGAAATAGAATAATTTGAGAAAAGGGTTTGAGAAATTTATAAAAGAAATTGTTTTTATGTTCTCTCTTTTAAATACCAAAAACTAACAACAAAAATTATCATTTTACTTTTGTTTTCTCTTTCCTCATAATAAGCAATTAGATGTAAAAGAGTTTATAATTATTTATACACCGAATCAATAAATAGTTATGTATCTTAACAACATGAGATGGTATATTCTAATAGTACTTCTAGAAAAAAAACACTTTTAACATAAATTATTTTTTACATTTTACACGATTATAATATTTATATAAATTTCACTGATGTACAAAGTAAGATATACTCTGTATCAATTAAAAAATCAATAATATGTGTAAATATTACAACATTTATGAGTGCTGACTGATGTTATAACGGTTAACTAAAGTAAAATATAGCAAACGTTAATGAAAAAAACTTATCACATTGGTTATAAACAATAAAAATGAGACAGTTTGCTTGACAGTATCACGATGAACAAGGAAAAACACAGCCTAAAGGAAGAGATTTGTTATAGGACATCACATGCAAAGAAGTTATGGAGACATTATGTTGCAACAACATATACTTATTACATCGAGACCAAGAAAATGAAGATGAAGAAAAAAAGTGTACCTTGCATCAATGATGTAAATGAAATGTGAAACAAAGGGATATGTAAACTTCCACTAAGGAAGAAATACAGAAAACAAAAATGATGCAAATGATGTAATTTAAAAAAAATAGAATATAATTTTCTATTATATAAATGATAAAAAGGAATTAAGATGCTTCAATAATAATTTTTTAAATTTAAATTGCATCTTTATCTTTCATTTTCTTTAAAAATGAATTACTCATTAAAAGTATTTTATTGAACAAATTAAAAGTTATTTAAAGTTACTTTTAACTTAGCTTAATGTTCATATTAAATGATAATGTAAAGATATATACATTGTTAATGCATTTTAATTCAATTATAAAAAATGTATTAGTAGTTACAGTCATAATAATCAGTTTATCCCACATAAAAATAAAATAAAATTAGACGTTACCTGCATTGTATATTATAATTGTGTGGAATTTCGTGTTAAGTAACTTGACCCTTTTTATATATATTTTACTGTCATCTGGTCCTGAAACAAGTATCCAGACATGATATACCAATCTTATCTTCCACTAATTTCACATTTCTATATTTAGTTCTTATGTTTTTTTAACAACAAAAAATAAATAAAATTAAATGGAACACTTAAGAGATGTTCCAACCCATATACAGAATATAACACCAAGGTATGAGTGACCAAAGGTCAAGTGATAATACAGAGCCGAACCAAGAAAGAGAAGATAAAACTCATATCACAATTCTCCAAGTACACTTAAATGATAATAAAAATAAACCCCGCACCAGGAGAGTTAAAACCTGACACCTCGTAAATGCCTATTTCATGACAACAAATTGGTTTTAACGCTTACCCTCTCACATGAGCACTTGTACATGCAAAACAAGAAAAAAACCGATACTACTATACTAGTAGGTATAGATGTACTGTGTCCCTTGGGTACAAATCCTAACCTCCTCTTACACATCCGCGAGTTCTAATCCAAAACATCAAAACATTTTAGTGGTAAAAAACGCCAATCTCAACAAGAAAAGATGACTCTTTTAAACTTATTTTTAAACTTACTTTTAAACTTATTTTTAATCCAAAACTAACCTTTTAACTGAGCTAGAATAAATATTTAGTTCTTATGTATTATATGTCATTATCTACAGTATAAGAAAAAGTCATGCAACCTTACACTTAATTAATTAGCTGGTGAATACTTTAATTAAATAAGTAGAGAAATTACAGTGTCACTAACTTATTATAAGATTTAAGAGGTAATTAAGATGCATGTGCTTGTGATAATGTTGAATTTAAGTTACATGTATACTCACAAAACTAAATATCTGTTGCATGTTACGAATATTTTTGTATAAAATTAAAAAGTGTTATATATATATAATTAATTAATAATTCTATTTATCCATAATAAAAGTAATAGGTGTTTAAAATCATAATTTTAAAAACTTCAATTTACTTTGATAAAAAACCATTATTTTTTTAATAATTTGTAAATTTTATTATTATGTCTAACGTTATTTCAAAAAGCTGTGTTAAGTAAATTTTTTTTTTAAATTTGTAATAATTTATTTTAAAATATTATTTTAATTGATATATAAACTTAGGACACATGTTATAGTTAAGATGAAAAAAGTTACATGCACTGAATTCTTTTAAAAGTCATCTTGATCTCTAAAATACACTTGGAAAGTTAAATTATTTACTCTAACTTTTTTATAAGCAAAGAAAATTCTAATTATAGAAGTATTTGAAGTATTTCAACCTGTTTACAAAATTTAAATTATACAAAAAGTAAGCTAATTAACAATTTGTTTTTTCAGAATACTTAACCTATACTATTTTATCCCTATCTAATCTTCCACACTTCTTAAGAGATTATATACAAATAATTCTATTGGATTGCTATTTTATACAATATTCCCATTTTGTAGTTCCTTAACATAGTTTCTAACTAACTTATTTACTTATAAAAGATCTTAAAGATATTTTATGCTACTCTCAACATCAACAGCCGTTAATTTTTAACCCTTATCATAATTAGCTTTTGAGACTTTAGATTTAGAAATGAATGAAGTCCTAACGTTAAAGAAAAAAAAAATTAGGGGTACATTAAAGTTAATATTCATCTGTCTTGAAGTCTTAAAATGGATATAGTGTTTAAAAAGCATCTATTAGTATAAAGTCGTGGAAATAAAAAATTCCTTACATCTTAATTATTCGCCACAAAAAAAAGAAGAAGAAGATGTTTTTAAATAAAATACAATATATTTCGTTTGTTGGAAAAGCGAATGTAGGTTTTAAAATTAAAAGTTATAAGAGTTCATTTTATATATTTTTCAACGAAAGAAATCCGAAAGGACAACCTAACCAGTGTACCACCGTGGCTCCCATTATGTGAGGTCTAAATTAAAAGGATTAATGCAAGTAACCTAATTTTGCCAAACATAAAAATTGTCTTCAAGATATGAGGATAAATTCACGACTTTCATTTTCAACTCACAAGTTACTACCTAACATTTTTCAAAGGAAATAAATAAAAAATCTAATTTACCTAAATTATGGTAATATTGATCCTAAGCACGTATGTGATACGACAAATAAAAACTTGACCTTTAGAACACTTTCAAAGATAAATAGTTTTACCTCGTAACACGTTCAAATTTTTCTTATAACTTTACGATGTTTGACTTTACAAAAATATGGAGTATATATAATATAGGTATTACCAGCTCCATTTCAGCATTTAAAAATTAAGCATTATCATTCACAAGTATCAAGATGGTATAATTAATAAGAGAAGTTTGACTTCAAGTTTGTACATATGGAAAATACACAAGTTAATTTCTTAAATAGTTTTTCACATTTTACTAGTTTAGTCTTCATCAACAGATATTTAATTGCTTTTCATAAACACTTTTATAAGGTAAAACTAAAAACATAGTTTTTTTTTTCTATAAACAAATTTTAATTTGTAGAAGAATTTGTTTAGTTTTCTAAAAGTTTATAGAGAAATTCATATATATTTATTCTTATTCATATCTAATAAATCATAGAGCTTGTGGGTAGCTTGCAGAAAATTTATGTGTATTCAAGAAATAAATAAAGTGGATTCTCTTCTTTTGCTACATTTGTTTTTATAGTTAATTTGGAAGAGCGTGATCAATTCGATGGAGGCCAACCTCTATTAAACTCAGGCCAATCAGTTAATCTTTCACCGAACCATTGTCCCACTTACACACAATGATGACCCACATTTGAAAAAAAAAAAAAAAAAAAAAAAAACTCCACTTTCAAAACAAACACTAAACCTAGTTTTAATCTAGTTTCCCCTTTCATTCAACAAAAGTGAAGAGAATATTTCCAATTTTAATAATAGCATTTTTTTTTCTTCATGTGGTGCCCTTGCCTTGCGTTTAGAGGGTAACAATAAACACTAAACGGTACTATGGAATTATTGCATGAACACGTTAGGATTGGGATGAGTTTTGTGTAGATTTTATCTTGTTTAGAACTGTTTATGTATATAATCATTTAATTTTGGTCTATGATATATATTGAAAGTACCAATTTATTTAAAAAATTAAATCTATCAAACTTCAAATGTTTTGATTAAAAAAAAAAGTATATCACAAGATATATAAGAAAGAATCAGGTCAGCATAATTTCTACATTTTAACGTTAAATATACACAGTTAAGTCAATATTTTATGATATAAATTCATGAACAAAATATTCTCAGTATGTATAACTACATAACATCATGTTATACAAACTGAATGTTATTAGTTAAAAGAACGATTTTGTTAATAAATCATTATTTCAAGAGTATAAATTAAAAACATGGGGATTAAGAATGACTGAAACACTTATATAGGTACCTAACCTATACCTAAAATAAGTACCATTAATTTCTAAAATTAAATTTATTCAAACTGAGTTTTTTAGTAGAGCAGAACGAGTCATATCTCTCCGCATATTTCATTTACACCACCATCATCATGTATATTTGAAAGTGAAACTTATATTAGAATTTTCGATACAATAATTAAAATTTTGAAAATAACTTTTGCCATATATATATATATATATATATATTATTTCCTATTCACAATATGTATGTATTATTAGCTTTTTTGTTAAATTTGTAAAAGATATTTAAAAATTTTATACTAACAAAACCCCATCTAAATGCACAAAATATTTTTATTTTAAATTAGAATCAATTTGATTTAAGTGACTATTTAATGAAAACGAAATCATTAACACTTCTAGTACACTTGGTTTTTGACACCTGATTTCCATGTCTTCTTTTACTGACTTATCCCAAAAAAAATGATGGATAAGTGGAAGGAGTCTATACCTTCTATTATAAAAAATAATACAAAGAAGTAAAATACAAGTTAGTGTTTAGTGTTTTAACCATTTTCTGAATGAACTAAGAAAACAGAAAATAAATAAAATAATGTTCTTTATATAAGTCCCTAATATTTCATAATCACACAATGCATAGCCACAAAATATGATATTTAATTACTGGTTTCATATAGATTAATTGAGCCACGACACTAAATTGGGGAGCCATACATCATTTTCTGTGGGTAGGATAAGAGCTGTATCATACTTAAAGATGATAGTAGCATGATTAGTATGTTTTGTGAGTTTGTGAACAAATTGATTGGCCTCTATTTTCCATCTTATCTTTCTAAGTGCCCAAACTACTTTTTAGATCCAATTCCCCTTTCTATTGGCTACACTTAATTCACATGCCTAATGCAATATCACAATGTAACTTCTTGGTGTCGACCTCTTCAATTATCATCATCATTCTCATCTTTTCTTTTCAATTTATCTCTCAAGATTCCCAATAATATTAAGATATTCTTATCCATTTTTTTGTACATCTTCTGCTTAGTTCTCACATTTCAACTTCATATACATACATGACTCGTTCAAATATAATCGAAACTAGTTCACTTTCATCTTCATTAAAAAAAAAAAGTTGGTTAATTTTATTAAATTTATTTCAAAATTATTTAAAACAACATTCAGTTAGTTGGATAATATTTTTCACTAGTTAAAATTTGCTTATATTTAGTGTATGAAACTTTTTCTTTTATAAGGAGAAAGAATAAAATTATGGTGTAAATTGAGATGCTTAATCCTTTTTTATTCTATTGAAAGAATTTTAAGTCAGTTTGGTTCCTTCTTTCAAGTCTTTTACATCATGTAGTTTTTGTGAAAGGAATAAACATGAAGAATTAAGTACCATACGTCAGTTTCCAACTAGGGCAAGTGAAAGTGCAGGTAATGTTAAGAGAATATGTCAAAATGAGGACGTGAATGTTCAGGTGAAGAAGAGAATATACAGCTTAGATATATGACAAAAATGTTATACGTTATGTGTATTATTTGGTGTTATTTTTGTAGGGTAACTAAACAAAATTAAAATTTAAGAACACTTGAGTTTTGCGACCCAATATCATCTGCTCAAAAGATCAAATATACAGTGTTGAAGAAGCATAGCAATCACCTTCGTAATAATTGGATTGATGCAATGATGCTTATGATTTGGTTTGGTTTGCTTAGGATAAAATCAAATCTAAATCACTTATATTTAATTAGATTAATTGGTTTTTGGTTTTAAATGAGATTCAGTGCTCCTGTTCATCTATGAAAGCTCAGTTAGATCAAACATGAACCTAAACTTATGAAGCACCCTTTTTTTCACTAGGAATAGTGTTGTTCTTGAAGCATTATATAGTCTCATTTGATTGTGACACTTTTTGAAAGCTTTAACAACATATTTTAAATGTTTTTTCATGTGTTACACGAGTACTTCTTTTTTTCAAAATTTAACTACTGATCTTTGTCTATTGGCACAGATTTGTTAACTGTGGTCGCTGAGTGCATCAACCATATAGAATGCTCACTAACTATTTAAGAATTGAACCCAAAGTCATGAAAGCCACATTCTTGTACGTGAAGCATTATATTTGACCTCTTGATCATGACGTTTTCAAAAGGTTTTATTACAACATATCCAAAAGTTTTATAAACAGTATACACAACGTTTATCTTACAAAACTGAAAAAAAAAATATTATTTATATGATTTTTCATGAAATTAGAATAACTTTTTTTCAAATATATCAAAATGTTACAGAAATAGATAGATCGTGTTTGAAAATACAACTTCAACATAAAAAAAAAAAAAATCATATTTTCAAAACATGACCTTTGGGACATGAACCATTTTCATCCACATCATTCAATTTCAAAGGGAAGAATAGAATTTGTGGCCTCACACTTTACTTGACATAACATAAGCATAGGGAAACACTAAGACATGCATATTATGCTCCACAACACTAAAATATTTCTGCATTCACCCAATTCTTTAACCACTTGTTCTCACATCAACTTCCACGAATTAATAAAAAAATTGGTGGAATCGTTGATGGAGAATATGATGGGCAATAAATTGATTTGTAGATGGTGGTATTGATGTGCATATGGGAGGGTCACTAGCCGCCATTGTCAATTCATAAAGTGTCAAATTATTAGGTTATGATCCTTTTCACTTACCCATTACTTGGTTAAGCAAAGTCTCTAGTCTTGGAGGCTACGTTTGTGCAATGAATTAAACACATGGTTTGTGTAAACCAAATCCAACACGGGATATCAGAATATTATTCCCTAGTGCTAGGTAAGGCATGGACAAATTTATGCTTTAATTTTAAGTCTCATCATTTTTCAACCACATCATGACGCCACCTTGTTGCAAATGATGCACCAATCATACGAATATCATCTGAATTGTGACTCTTAACACATATTCTTTTCTTTAAATACGCTATGAGATTAGACAGAAGATTGAGAAAAATATATATAAAATCGAGAGTGGTTTTCCAATCAAAATGAAGAGAGAAAGAAAATTTGAGACAGAGTGTTCAGCAGTGAAGAACTTTTATTTTTATATGTAGGAACTAAATGAATTGAATTTGGTGACAGTATTAAAATACTTTGGACGGCCCAGATATTCTTCTGTGTGCTTTGGGTCCATGCCTTTGCTTTCTCCCTTTATCTTTACAATATATTTTTCATAAGCCACCAACCATGATTGTAGTAGTATAATTCTTCAACCCATTATTTGTTATTGGATAAGCTTCATATAAATTTAGAGAAGATGAAATTCATATAATTTAATGACATGCATGTAGATTTTACTCAATAACAACCATCATGTTTTTTTTATGCTTTTTTTTGAAGCCGTGTATAATGTTGGTTTTTAAAGCAATATTTTAACTACTTTCTTCAGTTAAAAAACTATTTTTCGATGTGATTTTTTTTTTCTTTTGGTTCCAACTCAACAATTTTAAAAAGTTTCTCTAATAAACACACGATGCATCTCACTTTTATATTTTGGTATTCATTTCACTCTCAGTTTAACATATTTTACGCAAACGTGATACTTGACAACAATTGTAAAATGATAATAAAACGTAAATGAATGAATTTATTGAAGTACAAGTTATATGGGCTGCTATAATTATTAGATTGAATTGAAGATAATTAATTATCTAAAATAGTGAAAAAGACATGGGATCATGGAGAAGTATAAAAAACTATACAAAGTTATTTTTAAGAATTTATTTACTCAATTGGGAATGTTCCAATTAGTATTGAGACTGATTGATTGGATTTTCTCTTATGGAAGTATTGAAGGGTTGGCAAATTCTTCCGCACCTCCATCCTTTCTTCCTGCACATTCACAGTGAAAGTAAAATTATCCTTTTATCTTTTTCATATTTTTTATTTTCTCAGCCACACCCTCTTTTTATCTTCTTTTATTTTAGATTGAACAATCCAAAATATAATTTTGTATGTGAGTTATTTTATTTTATTTTATATGAATCTAAAATACAAAAAATATATTTCGGATTGTAAAATTTAAAATGAAAAATTATATTTACTCTAAATATAAATTTTTATATTTTAAATTATGTAATCTAGAATACAAATTTTAGAAAAATATTTTGATATTTTCAAAAGTATGGGAGTGCAGGAAGAAAAAAGATGAAGGTGCAGGAAGAAGCTCCCTCAAAGGTTTAAGTACAAAACGGAATTTATAATGGCCCAAAAGGCCCATTAATGGTGTAAACTGAAATAGAAATACGTGGCCTTCTCAAATGCTCGCTTAGAGTTTTTTTTTTTTTTTTTTTTTTAATTTACTATACGAAAAAAGGAGGGAAATGCCACTTTTCTCTTTATTAAAAACGATAAATTTACCGAAAATTTATTCAAAAAAAATAAATTGTTGAACATTTCATACTTTTACCCTGAATGTTTAAAAATAAATAAACAAAACATAAGCAATTGGTAAACTCTGTTAGTTTAGATACATGTTCAACGAATACTTATTCTTACTTCATTCTTCTATATTTATTGTTAATTATAATTTTAATTTTTAACTAAATATTTTTTTAAAATTACAGACGTCAGACAAACATGTCCATAGAAATAGCATAATACTTGATAATGTATCGAGAATACAATTTTATACTTGAAAACAAAACAAAAAATCCTTTAAGTGTGGGATATTTTTTTATTCTTTTCTAGGGATATATTTAAATTTAAAATAAAATTTAGCAAAAAAAAAGGAATGATGCTAGTATAAAATAGGTGGTGTAAAAAGTAACTATAAGAAGAGAAAAAGAACAAAACTCGAGCATGGGCTTTGATAGTGGCCTAATAGAAGTCTACAGCTGGACCCAAACTTAAACGACAACATAAAGCGTCGTGTGGTGTGGTGCGGCGTGTGAGCGTCAACAATGGCTTCTTCGTCTTCAACATCGGGTTCGGGTTCCGGTTCAGGTTCGGCGCTGACGGAGCGAAGAGGAATACCAGGGGCACAATTCGTTGAGGATGTTCAAACTTACCTCACTCAATCGGGCCTCGATGTTGGTTCAGCCCTCGCTTTTCTCCAAGAAAGGTTTTCATCTTCATTTTTATCTTTTGCTTTCTCATGTTCGACATTCTCGAAACCTGAAATTTTAAGGATCTGCTTACTATTTGCCTCTGGTTTTCTTGATAGTAAAAATCGCTTCTATTGTTCGTTTGTAGAGTTTTGGGATTGCATCAGTGTGGTAATTATCTCCAAGTTTGAGTTAGTTCTTAGCTAGATTAACCTGCATTTTTTGCGGTGCCTTGTAGTTTTACTTTATAAACGAGTATGGGACTCGAGAAAATGTGCTAAGATTTGACTGTGGTTGAGAAATGTGTGGGGTCTGTGACATAGTGGTAGTCGATGTTGCGTGCGAAGTAATAAGATTTTCTAAAGAATATGATAGAGATACAGAAATTGATGAATTTATAAGTGGTGGAGTTGGTAGGTATTTCTAAAGTTGATTGAATGTGAATGAAGTATTTTTATGCAAAGGAATAGGGATGACGTTACAAGCTGAGCTGAATGTGAGCTGAAGAAAATCAGTATGAGTGATTTTTAGGCTGGATCCTTTGGTCTGGATTTTGAAACGGGGAGAATTTGTGCGTACAACAATAAACCCTTATCCCAGTTGGTCAAGTTGGCTACACGGGGAGGAAATTTGTGCAAAATTAAATGAATTATTACCTCGAAATGAGGAGAAGCTGAATGGCGTGGGAGTTATGTTGGATAAACAATCTCTGTTAGGCTACCATAGTCTGTTTTTGTTTTTTTTTTTTCTGTGATATGAATAGTGGTTAATGATCTATGCAGCTTTTCATGTGATTTTAAGGTTGCAATCCATGTGGTTCCTTTTTAGATCTTTGGAACACGTCAATGTATGATGCTTAAATTTTCATTCCTTAGGTTTATAAAGTGTGCAATTTGTATAATCAAGTCATTTGTTAGGAGTTCCACATTGAGTAGGACAAGTTATCTAATTTGATATTTGAACTTTGAGGCTCTTCCACCTAATGAGCTAGATTTTTGAGTTGGACTTTTCTTTTGTGCTTAAGTCCTAGCAATTGGTGTTTATTGAGAGTTAAAGTACGGAAAGTGGTACCTATAAACTGGATTAAGGTGCAAACTGAATACTAATAGGTGAGTGAAACAGTCAAAGATAAATTGATTGCCATTAGGTTAGTGTCGATTGTGTCGAAGCTGTTGGTCCTTCATGGAGTTGACAATGTTAAGAGTATCACATTAAGTAGGATAAGCTACTTGATGTCATACTTAAGTCTCGTGACTCTCCCATCTAATGGACTAGTGTTTTGAGTTGGACCCTTCTCTTGTACTTAAGCCCTAACAATTGTTATTAAATGGAATTTATGCTCATGAACCTCCTTCCATCATTATTGTTATTTGAATATTTGAATATGATGTGCTTGACTAGTGAACTGAATGGTATGTATGATATCTATCTAAACTATTCATCTAACATTTTTTAGTTATACCAAAATGTAGCAATTTTTAACCCTGTAACCACTTTTGTTCTATTTTTAAATGTACCACGCATGGGAAAGGAACTAAATGTCCCGTCAAAGTTAAAATGACAGTGGACTTTTTGGCAAATTCCCATAGGCAATTTGTGAATGAAGGCCTGCAATGACAGCTCCATAGGCTTCAATTATGTGTTTATCTGGCAGAATTTTGGCCATCCACCATTTCTAACTCTGGTCTCCATTCTAAATTGTCTACCAAATGCTACCAATGTGTTAATTATGCTGAAAAATTAAGTTTCTCTTTCTCTGAAAGATGCTTCAAAACCAAAAGTTCATTTGGACACTGAAAGGAACACTTATGTGTGAATTTATTTCTAATTTCCATGGTAAATGCACTTTCAGTAGTGTTTGTATGAATTAGGATCCATCATATTTTCCTTGCAGACTTCAGCAATACAAGGTAGTAGAAATGAAGCTTCTTGCTCAGCAAAGGGATCTTCAGGTTTCATTTTCCTATATATCTAATAGATTATACTTTGTTATTTCTAGATAACCACAATGAGGCATGCTTATACTTTTATGTTATTATTGTTTTATTGGTATTTCGTCTGTGGGCTTTATTACCAATTGCTAGTTTTAAAATTTCAAGTAAAACAAGAAAATATGTTCCCTTTTAATTCTATTTTGGTAATAAAGGTTAAATATAAAATGATTCAACTAAAGTTACTCTGAGGTGAGTATATCTAATCTTTTTTCTTTAGGTATCTAACCAACCTATTGTAGTGACACTTTTTTTGTGGTTGTTGTCAGGCAAAGATACCAGATATTGAAAAGTGCTTAGACATTGTTGCTACATTGCAAGCTAAGAAGGGTACTGGTGAGGTTCGTCTGGAGCCTAATTTTCTCTAACAAACTATATCTAAACAAATTAGAATAGTAATGTTACTTAGGTAAAAGATACTTCGAGTTATTATCTTACAAAAGTGTCAAGATATTAATGGTCAGATTAACTTTTATCAGACAGCTGAACTCTGAAATTGTATGCATCTTACTCTGTCAATACATGTAGTTGTCCTGATAAAATATGCCATAATTTTTTTAATGTTGCTACATCCTCAGGACCTCCTGATTCCTCAATAGTATGTAAGCATGGTTCTAGTTTTATGGTTGTGACCTTTGTCTAGACATATCCATGTAGTTTCCTTCTTTCCATGAAAAGTTGCCGGTTCATGTCCCCATGTTTGATTGTTATGCTTCATTGCTGCTGCTTATTTCAATTTTCTAGTTATGTGGAATCTCTTTGTACATATGCTTTTGATTTATTTTTTGGTTACAGTTTTTTATGTCAGATTTATACTATATGATAAAGCTCTTTCTGTCTGTCGGGATTTGTGTATCGTCATCATCCCCTAATAGTTGACTCCACATCTCAAGCTACTCAAGCTACTGGAGTCTGCTTTTGTGTTAATCCCTCATCTTATAAGATTGATACCGTGATCAATCTTTTTCCTGATATAGAGAAGCAGTCTTGGTCCTAGACTAGACACGTACAAGAGTATTAGTGTTTTTTGCATGTGCTTTAATGTCTTCACATTGTAGGCTCAAACATGTTACATTCTTGCAGATACCAGCCATAGTTTTCCATTAGGAGTTTGGTATAAACCTGTGTAACTGGCTTTTGTTTTTCTGGAGGATTCACCATCACCAGTACTTTCATATATGTAAGATCTGGCAGGTCTGAAACAAGAAGGATGTGCAAAATTTGTCCTTAGTTGTGTACTTTTGGGTTAGAAAGACTACAGTAGAGGAAACAAAGGAATAAAAGAGAAAAAATATAAAGTGAACCCTATGAAAGGACCAATGTTGGGCTGATATTCATGTACAACAAGAAGCTTTTGTTCATTATATGCTAGGTTTTCATTTGTATTTGTAGGATTGTCTCATGAACACATATATCTACCACTCAGCATGTCTGCACATAGGTGCACAATAGTAAAGAGCTCCGAAAATAAAGCATGAAGATTAATAAATGCCTGTTTGGTACAGCATTGAACAGTCACTTGTACATGCTATTCTAACTCTGTATAACTTGGTCTATGCGTCCAATCCACTCTGATGTGGAATGCAGTTTTAGATATCACTGTCCCTCTGATTCCAGTCACCTCCCTCCCACCCAAATTTCAGGCTGTTATTGCTATGGAGTCCCAAGTTCTTAATTGTCAATCAATTTCTCGTCATATTGCATGTCATTAAAAATTTAATATTGAGCATTTGTTCATACAACCTTTCTAGTTCTAGTAATCTGTTTAAAGTTTTTACTACAAGTGAAAAGCATGAGTTATGTTACAAACTTAAGTTTTGTATTTGAATTTAAATACAGGAACTTATTACTGATTTTGAAGTATCAGAAGGCATATACTCACGAGCACGCATAGAAGAAACTGATTCTGTGTGCTTGTGGCTGGGAGCAAATGTTATGCTTGAATATTCACTAGAAGAGGTACTTGTGTGTTAGTTGTTAGGTGTTATTTCCATTCTTTTTTTTTTTTTTTCCCTATATAAATAGAGTATATATTTCTGTTTCAGGCCACGGGTCTTCTACAGAAGAACCTGGATAATGCTAGAGCCAGTTTAGAAGTTCTTATTGCTGATCTTCAGTTCTTGAGGGACCAGGTGACAATCACTCAGGTCAGCTTGCTAACTAAGGGTTCCATACGCCTCTGCATTTTCCACTCCTTCCTATTTAAAGCAAATAAACATAAGAACATTGAGCTTGTATAGCAGCACGGCGAGAGGCCGTGTAATGCCTTTAAGGGAAGTTCTCTGCTGGAGGTAGAATATAAAAAAACAAACAATGAAGTTCTCTGCAGGCCGTTTAATGCCTTTAATGTAAGAAGTAGAACATAAAAAAGGAAGTAAAAATTGAGATAAAAAGTTTAATTTCACTGGTTAGTTTGCGGCAAAGAAAATGAGAAATTCTGATTTGGAATGGAAAAACAAACCAATGAATTTTTTTTATTTTTTTTTTACCTTCATATTTAGTGTCAAAAAATACACTCAAACAAACAATGAAAAAACAGTGATTCATTTCCATTCATTCCTTTGTTTTCTTAAAACACAAGCGTACAATGATGCCCACTCAGCATTGTCTACCATATCATTTTCACATCCTCCATGCACATCTTATCTTTATATCATGGATTTGAGACACTTGAACTGCTTTTTGTATCTTGCATAGATGTTGTTGAGAATGTGTATCGGTAATCCATCATCCAATCTTTTCACAGGGTTCTTGAAAATAATTAATTCTAGTTAGTGATATATATATATATCTATTTTATCAGGTTACAATTGCTCGCGTGTATAATTGGGATGTTCATCAACGGAGAATTCAACAGGCTGCTGCTCCAACTGCTCAAGAATAAAATGGATTATTCACACCTAGATCTAAAATATGGCACTTACATATTTTCTTTAGAGTATGATTTTTATCTCTAGCCAATTTATAATTCATACAAATTGCAGGTTTCTCCCTGTCTCTAGTTCCGGTTTAACCACAGTAGACACTAAGAGGAACTATGTTTGTCTTGGCTATTGTCTTGGTCTCTTGTAAAATGCCCATTTATTTATTAGGTTGATGGGAAAGTTTTGTTTGGTGTGATCGTATGGATATATTTTACACTGTAATTCGGTAATACTTGTTTAAGTTTCTATTCCTGATGCTAATTTTAGTAGTCGAGTAAGCCGAGTTTGAGTCCAAATTCTGTATCAGATTGATGATGATCATAAAGGCCCCACAGAGCTTCAATTGGGAATGAAATCCATTGGCTAAACAACTTGGAATAAAACGGGACAAGACATCACAATCAATTGCTCTCTATTGATGTGAATGTCATCTTATCTTTCCTCAAAAGAGTCTTAGTTCTGGGCGGTTTCTAATGAAATATTAAATTACCACTTAGTCAAGGATGAGATGATGCCAGGTTTGATATATGATCCAGTCAACTGGTCTAATGATACAGTTTATGAAGTAATGAAATAATAGAAAACTGAACAATTCAGGATCTATTCTCAAAGCTCTACCTGTTCGAATGACATGATGTTTGAGCGGTGCTGTTCACGTCCCCAAACAGGTTTCTTTGTTGCTTTTAAGCGTTCACATGAAATTGATACTCGTGCTGTTGATCAAGTAGTTAATTTTTGGGCATAGACTTCACATGGGAACCCATTGATAATGCGTATCTTCGCTCTAAATATACCCTACCAATATTAAGTGTGAACCAGAAAACCCAATAAGTTTAATGAGGTCAGCCTTTACTCACGAGGGTGAACCACTTGCACCTCAGTCTAATAGCCTGTGTGAATTGGTCATGTTTGATTTATTAAGGTTATCATAAATTGTGATTTTAGAGTAAAATTTCTTTTAAGAGATTAATTTTTTTTTTTTGTCTAACACTAATATTTTAAACTAATTTTAGCTTAACTATTCTGTATGTATATGGCAGCAATGAATGAAAGATGTGAACTGGTATGCATTTGAAATTATAGTCAAAGTTTCTTGTTCAAGTCTATATGTCAAGTGTCTAACCATATAATCCTTTATTGTATCTTCTATTTAAGTTAAAGCCAGCATATCTTGTTTTCAGTTTATAGTGTAACAGTTGGAGTGGTCTTGTCCTGATCACGATGCCTGATACAAAAGTATAGTGATCTTCGTGGGCCAAAATATGTATGGCTCACAGTTAATGTATCAAGAACTTCTCAATAGCTGTTTTTGGTTGGTAGGATTTTTGTACCTTTGAATAAAATATATTGGCAGGGTCAAACTTAAATATTTGTACAAGAACACTAAAGCTATAGCAATGGTTGACCTCGTTAGACGGGTCCCTTGCCTATTTATTGCCCGGTCCCACACCTTAACTAGCATGCTGTTGACACCCCTAACTGAAGTAATGTCATATTCAATAGCACCATTCTCCTCCATCTTCCAAACACGAGCTTCCATATAACTTACAGGGTAAGTGTAATTAATCGATTTAGTTGAAATTTGAACTTCTGATTTAGTTTGAGAAAAGAAAAAGGTTTTTTAAAGGTTCATGTCCTTTATATAACATCGTGGAAATGGAATGACTTAAGATATGTACACTTTATAAGGATAGAGGACAATTCCAACTTTTCAAATAGAGTTTGAGTTCACCTTGTTTATTGCTATTAGTTTCTCTCTCTCTGTCTTTGATAATGAAATCTCTGCAGACATGCTATTGAACACGATCTTGAGTTGAGAAAGGTATAATTGTGTAAAAGATATTTATAAAGATTACTCTAAAATGTAAATATGGCATTCACACCATTTATCCGAAGTATCACATCTATTTTCTGTCTTGGTTTTTGATAAGTTAGAACCACTTATATGTAAAAGAGAAAAGGATAAAAGGTTACCTTAAGATATTGGAGAAGAGTAGGAAAAATTAAATTTTAAAGAAATAGTGGTTTATAAAAAAAATATTTTTTTATAATCTTATAAAGTTAATTTAATTAAAATGTTATTTTTTATTAACTTCAAATATTTTTCTCTGAAATCCATAAAAATAGGTTTTTACGTCGCCACAATTAAACTTTTCTAAAGTGAATATTTACTTTAGAAAGAAAATATTTTTATTTAAAAAGAAACAAATTCTATTGTGGTGCATACAAAAAACTATAGATGTTGCGTTCTTCTAATTTTTCCCCAAATTTTCATAGTTTCTTTTTAAGAAAATATTCCCTTTTCTATTGTTTATAAATCTCAAATTTAAAAGGAATGGATATTTATTTTTACTATTAGCCTCAAATCTTAATGTTGCTTGTATTAATTATTTTTAAACTAAAATAACCTAACTAAAATGATGGGGGAAAGTATTGACAAACATTTAAAAGAGCATTAAACGCAAGTACAATTTAAACAATATATATAAATTTAGGACAAATTTATTGCTAACAACTAAATTAAATACTCACGAGAAAAAAAAATTAACTACTTTCTTTAATCTTGATAAATAAAATAATTGAGAATTAGATAAAATAGAGGAAGAACTAAACAAAAAATAAATAGAATTAATGTGTTAAAATTATAAATTATATTTTATACTTGTATATAAAGAAAATATGAGGATTGATAGAAGAATAATATTTTCTAGGTGACAGTGTTTAATATATCCTTTTAAATATACTTTATTATCTAACAAAAATATCTTTATTACTTTTTAAAATATATCGGGAATGAACATATGTTTGCTTGCTTTTTACTTTTTGTTTTATGAGATATACATATAATTTTGTAATTTAATTTTTACGGATAGTTTTAAAATTTTAATGAACAGTAAATATTTTTCTAAACTTAATATAAGAAGAAAGAATAATGAAGTTAAATAAAAATAAATTTTAACTATTTTTATCTTGTGACGCCCCTATAAAAATATTTTCCAATTAGCTGAGAAACGGTTTCTAATTATTCTATTCATTCTTATTTTAATTCCACGGAAAAGTTCTTCACAAAGGATTATTTTTTTGAATAAGAAATGGTATAATTAATTGTTATTAACTGACTATTTTAATTGGCCTGTACGTGAACTATTATTATTTTTTTATATCATTTGAGTATGGATTAGAAATGTATTATTAACAGTTGTAACATAATTTTATTGTTTAGAAAGAGTCAAATGAACAAACACATTATACTTCGGGATTCCAAAGGAAATGGGCAACCACATCCCTCAAACCCTATCGTATTTCTAGGAAACAACCGTTGACTGCGCAATTTTCTAATTTGTTTTTGGTTACGTACATATTCCTCAATTCTCGGTCTTAATAGAAACAAACATGCTATATTCACATGTTAAGTTAAAAAAAAAAAAAAAAAAAAACTAAGTCAAGAGAACAATGAGAACACAGTAAATACCTTTCAAGTTATTTTCTGATTTTCAGTTTTACCTGAAAATGAGGTTTTCTTAATCTTAGGCACAGATTCAGAAGGCATTTCTAAGTCAATGGGTGTATTTAATTTTTGTTATCGTCAAAAACAACAAATCAGACAATGGTTTCTATGTTATAGTGTATTCATAAATTTGGAAAATAATAGATAAGTTTGGATTTGGTCATCATCTCTTATAAAAGAATTAAAAGAGTTGATTTGAATAGATAGATAGATATTTGCACAATAGAAATTATTGGTCTAGCACATAATGTCATCCACATCTAAATCATCATATTTGTGGATATTCTTTAATTTATTCTTAGTCACTGCTAGTTTAAGTAACTTTATCCTCTAATTTTGTTTGCATATGGACTAACTTTTTCTATCCCATTAGTTATTGAACCAAATTATCTTAAAGTTTTTATTGAATTGTATTATTTACCTATATATATAATCTTATTGTCGTAGTTTAATTTTTGTTATATAATTTTGTCTTTAATTTTAAAATGCTTAAAATAATTTTTTGATAAATAAATTAAGTTGGATTAACATTTAATTATTGTATTTAGTTAACCTATATTGATTAATACACACATATATATACATGTATGTATATATATATGCACACTCGAAAATAGAAAATTTTATATAGTTTTCTAAACTGTTTTTTAAGAGCTAGTTTTTAGAGTTGTTAATTATATTTTGTATAATTTTTAGTTGACTAATTCATATTATTTGATACTAGTACATATTGAATTATTTATACGTGGTGTTGACAATATAATTTTATTTTAAATGTATTTTTATTGAAATTAAATATATTAATTTTTTTGTTATGTATCTCCATTTAATTAGTTATAGAGATGGTGTTGATAATGTAGTCTTCAAATAAAAATTTTATCAGTTATAAAGATCCAATACATAATCATCTCCTATCGATAGTATCTAATCAGAAAAAGATTGACAAACGACTTGAGAATTCTAAAAAGAATTTAAAAAAAAAAAAAGTTTACAATGATAATGATTTTTAAGAATTAATAAATAATAGCTAAAATTATAAAATATATTTCCAAATACAACTTAGAATTTAAAAATATCCTTTTAAAACTACTATTTGTAAACCAAAAATACTATTCTTATAATAAAGAAGTTCTTTTTTTAGAAGTTTTAATGAAAGAATTTGTCAAAAAATATAAATTAAGTTAAATATTATTCACTTTAGCCAGTTTTTTTTTAAGTGATATTGATTAACGGAAATCATGGATGACTTTAACATTTTAGTTTAAGTGTTTGTTAGTAGTTACTTTAATTGAGTTTTTCGAAAGTAAGCAAATCTTTGCTTGGATACTTGACATGAGATTGTTTAGCCTAAAAGGATTTTTTTCTTAAGCGAAAAAATAACAAACAACATTTTTTAGTGACTACTTTTATTACTTAATTATTTTTATTCAAGAGAAAATAATATTGCTTAAGTGATCCTTTTTAATTTGTTTCACTTTATTTTTATATTATTCTAAGTTTACTTTTATTAAATGAACTTCCAATTTTCTTTAAGTAAAAATTTAACTTCTAATGAACTTCCAACTTTCTTTAAGTAAAAATTCAATTTCTAATGAACTTTGTGATTGGTGTGACATATTGTTTAGCAAGACATCAATTCTTATTACAAGTTTTCGTTACAAACACAACAGACGTTCCTTTTATGATAATTTTCTTGACAAAATTTCTAAGAACAAAAAGCTTTCACTACAAACTTAACAATGTTATTAAAAAATCAATTTAAGTTTATAATAAAGTTGATGTTGTCGTAAATGTTTATAACAAAAATATAATAATAAACTAGCATAGTGTGATCAAATCTTTATTGATATATGCTTAATTCTTCACAATCCAAAATCATTCTTCCCAGAAAATTTTCTAGATGTTAAAGTTAATCGTCATGTCTTCAACTTTATTTATCTTATTTTCACAAACAGTACCAGTTGTTAAGTTTACAACAATAATAGAATAAAAAAACATAAAAACAAGATTGAATAAAATCACCACTTTTATTAACATTGAAAATTTCTATATTTAGAGTCAAGCATAAGATACAAAAGTACTATTTATATTCATAACAGTCTCTATATATGAACCTAAACTGGGAGAATAAGAAAAAAAAAAGTGTTAAGATAATTAAGTTTAACAAAATGTCTATATTAGACGATGATATATCACATCACTATGAAACAGTTTTTTACTTTTTTATTAAACAACCTAATTATAAGATTCAACTCTTCAACAAATCGTATCTTAAATATAATTTTAGGCTAATTTTTAAAGAAACCGAGAACAATTAAAAAAATTCTAAAAATACTTCTAAAAGGAAGAAAATAAAATATTAAAACTAATGAATGGAAAAAAATATAATTAATCACTAAAGTCTTTAGCTACATAAAACTGGAACGATACTTAGTAAAGCTGTATTTCTGACACGATATTATTTAACTGAATGTGTGCTCTTGATCGATCACTGATTGAATTTAGATACCTAAAATGATTAATTATTCATCATTTTGCTATGCTGAAATATGCAATGAAAAAGTCTATTACGTCCAATGTAATGTCGAAGCTGATAATTATTTTACAGTTCTTCGAGCTTAAGCAAGGTTGTTAAAATGATAAGATTAACCTTGGAGATGCATAACTTAACATTTTTTGGGTGAAAAAATATATTTAAATATTTTAACTAAAATGAAATACGATTGTAAGTTTTTTTTTATAAGGCTAGAAATGTTTTACAATTTTTAAGTTAGTTTATATATATATATATATATATATATATATATATATATATATATATATATAGATTTAAAGAAAGTACTTATTTTTTGTTTTATTTCATAATTTTACGATAAAAAGTTTTAGAATTTAAAGAATAAAAAGTTTAGACTAGTAAAAAATATAACTCTTATATGAAGTAGTAAAAATTAATTGAAGTAACTTAATTAAAAACCACGAAACCGACATCATCTTCCAGAGAAAAAGCTAAGTGTCCTTGAATCTAATTAAAATCATTACGATAATCCTCGTGCATGTTGAGAAGAAAAATATTAATAGTTTCATACACGTGCAGTTAAAATATTTATCATATCAGTGGGTTTAAAGTTTTCAACAGGAAGAGAAGTGTTCTTTGTCATATAATTTAGACATTGTCCAAACCAAGATTTTGATCAGCATGCCACCTTAATTAGTGCTATTATATAAATTACAAAGGCTGTTGAACTTGCCTAAAAGATTCTTACAAGAAATTCTAAAAGCAATTAATGGAGAAAAGAGATTCTCTAGACCTTGTTTGTTTCATGTTCTCTTTGTTCTAACCCAGGTAAATACTTTATTGGCTGGTCAACTGGTTATAAATAGGACAAAATCAATCACCACAAATTGCTCTTAAACGCCAACTTGCCGACAACAATGTAATAATTAACATCAGAGGAAACTCTTTTTACATTACACCCTTAAAAGTTTGTACATCATTATATAAAGCCACATGTAACATATTAATCAAAATGGTAAAAATATAAAGAAAATGGTCAATAAGTTTTTAAGTTCAACAACCCCAACAATAAAAAAATAAACCTAGTTGTTCGATATTGTTACATCTTTTTATCTTATCTCCTTTGAAAAGGGTAATTACAATTAATTAGGACAATTATAATTAGACATCGAAATAATTATCTTAAGATAATTTACATGCTTTTATTGAAAAAATCATACACATTTACTTTGGTACGAAATACTATAAAAAAATGTGGATCAAAATGAAGTCGACATGAAAATAAACTACAACAATTTTCAAATTATCTTAATATAAAAAGCATACCATGCGCCACAAAATATGGATATATGGCAGACCGACAACACAACGTACTGATTAGGCTCAGGAACAGAATAAAAAACTAGGAAACAATTTGAAGCAGTGTTTCTTTCCTTTGCTTTTGGTATATGTTAATTCCTTATAATAGTGTAATTAAATTGATTTTTTTTTTATAAAAGAACACTAATTGAAAGAGAAACTTTATTAAAAATAATTGATGAAGTTTTTTATCCATAAAATATTATACATTCATAATATATTGACATAAAAATTCCTTTCAACAGTATGAGCGATTGATAGAAGAAGAACAAATATTGAGAGGGTTTGACTGTTGAATGAGGTTTGCATGGAAAATCTCACATCCCTCGAGACGGCGACATATCAGTTGTTCTTGTTAAAACCACCAAACACGACCTTGGATTTTCTGTCGGTTGTTCCCATGTGGTTGCGCTGACACAGCACAAGTCAGGGAGAGAATGAAGTGGCAACCACCGACAGCGCCGCCGAGACCCGTTGCGTTAACGTTGCCGTTATCCTTCTCCAGCTAAGACCTGCGACACTGGCCTACGCTTCGCACGTGAATAGCATGTGCACTGAACTTAACCTTATGCGATCAAATCAAAATGAAAATGATTAAGTCTAATTCTGTTTGTTTTGTACTGCCCGCGTCGTTTATTTGGTGCCCTGCATGTGTTTGTCTCCACTGCACAATCATCCACAACACGATCTCCACGGACTAATTCTACCTTCTTTCTACCATGTTGCCAAGGTCAAACATATTTAATATCACTGGTTTGATTCAGGTGGTGTTCATGATATGCATAATCATGTTTATTATTTAAGAACTCGTCTAATTATACATAAATAGAAAATAAAAAATATATAATTGTTATATTAATAAAAAAATTTGTATACGAATCTCACATTCTATATTCTATATCGATTAGATTTTTTATAATTTATAAATAAATATAAATCTTATTCTATAAATCAATTTTATAAGATTAAATTAGATTTAAATCAACTTAATATAATATTTGAGTGTATTTTAAAACATTGTAAATTTCAGCTTAAATTAAAAAAATTTGACATAAAGAGATATATTGAAAGTTTTACATTAATTAAAGATAAAATTATGTGATTTATAATTTAAAAGAAAAAAGGAAAGAAAATCACCATCACGAAATTCAGATAATGAAAAATAAAAATGATGTTAAATAATGAGTAAAAAGTAGGATGAGAAAAAAAAAAGTTATGCATTAAAAGTCTAAGCTCTACAATTTTACACTGATATTTAATTACAAATTTATCACATAATATTATTTTTTATAATCATCTCTAAAAGTGTATTAATGTTATTTTTTATAAATATTGAAGGAGAAAGAAATAAAGAAAAAAAAAAGAAAAAGGCACACACACTAAGGAAAAGGCAAAGGAACACATAGCAACGGTCGTTGAACTGTGGTGTTGATATACAGTTACGAGCTTTACAAATTGCAAGAGCGTAACTTAGAAGCCAACACAGAATATTCCAAAACCGCGTAAAGTACATGAGCTTTCAATTTTATATTATAAAGCGAAAAAAAGTAGTGAACTTTTAACTTTTCAGAATAAATATATTAATTTCCATAAAATATAACAACTTTTCTGAAAACAATCAACTTAACGCGTCAAAATAATGTATTATAAACATAAATATTTATATACGTTAAAAATTGTTCTGATATTAATTAATATTATAATAGGACATATATTATCGTGTTGAAATCAATTCTGAAAACAAAAAAAGGTCTCAATTATTCAGAACTTAGGATGTTAGAATTGGTTGCCACAACACTGTCCTCTATTTGAGACGTTGCCTTTTTAGTTCAATCACCACAAAGGAATGCAATAATTTCATCAAAACTTTAGTATGAACAACTACTCTAACTATTCTTAGTCATCTCTCGTGTGGTTGAAAGGTGGAGAAAGAAGGATAGTAATTGTGAGTTTGAAAAGTGGAGAAAGAAGCAAAGTAATTAAGTTAGAAATATTTGGTTTGGATAAAAAAACAAGAAACTTTAATGATATAAGATTTTGTTTTTTAGTTTGTAAATTGAGGGAAAGATTAGTAATGTATTGTTATATGCTTCTTCTTCTTTTTTTGTCCACTTACCAGATTTATAAACTTGATCCTCTTTAAGTACTCCTCTCTAAGCACCTCTCCAGCCTTTTTTCTCTAACATTTTTTTTTTCAATTTTTTTTGTCAATGCCTTGATAAGGGGAAGCATGGAAGCTGTGTTTGGGAGAATGTAGCCTCCTTTCTTTTAATTTATAAGATTCAAACCCAAAATTTTAATTTAAAAAATTCAAATGTAGTTCATGTCAAACCGACATGTTTTTGGTAAAACAAAATGTTTCTACTTCGTTTTTCCCTTTTTAATATTTTAAAATAATTTTTATAAAATTTTAAAATTATTTGCTGGATGATAAAAGTGAGAGAGGAAGAAGCAAAAATGTAAAGAAAACATGAGTAATATGAAACAAAAATAACTCATAACTCGTATATTCGCATAAGGTTTGAACACCTAATTCGTTACTATGCTGAAAGTTTGAAAGTTACCATAGACATGAGATAAAGAGAAGGTTGGTACTTTTATTTCTCAGGAATTTTCCTTTGCAGGTAGAAAAGGCAAAGACAACGAAGAGTATAGAATAGTGTTATAAGGCATCAATGCATACAAATGTCTTTTTAAATTGATTTTTCAATGATTGTTAGCTACTATTGTCTTAAAAAACAATTCGACGAGTAATATAATTTATTCTAATTTAGTTTCTTTTTCAGATATGGTTAATAAGAATATTTGAAGAAAAAATTAATAAAAATTCCAAATTTATAATAAATTCTGAAAGGACATGTAAAATTGGAAATTTTATTTGTAACTTTGCTCTTAAAAAAATTAAATTAAAATGATTGCTTTAAAGCACAAGGAAAAAATGAATTGGCAGTTCTTGTTTTTTCTGGAATGCTACTTGATTCTCACTCTTCTGGCTTTCCAAAACAAGCATATTGTCCTATGGTGCCTATAGGCCGAATGGAGAAAATATATGGTTCTTAGTTTCTCTCTCACTTTTTTTTCTTTTTTTTTTTTTTTTTTTTTTTTTTTCTCTAATAGATAGTGCTCTCTATGTGGTGCTAGGATGAGAATATCGTAGATTATGACTTTTTTTAAAAATATGAAAACTTTTAATTCTTTTCACTTAGAAATTTGGGATAATTTTAAAACGCTAATTCGAATACTCAAATCCAAAGTAGATTTAATTAAAAACTATTTGTAACCAAAGTCATAATGTAAAAAAGAATAATAATAGGGCTAATTGGATTGGTGGGTTTAGCGAAAGTGTGGCTTGGATAAACTACCTATTTTCAAACCGTATGGATGAATTTCTTATAAAAATTTTTAGAAAAATGAAATAAAAAAAACTATAATATAAATTAGTTTTTCTATATAATATAATTTAGAAAGATTCCCGTACATTAATTTTTTAAAATCAGATATTTAATTTACATGCTTTTGTATGAAAGTAAACCCTGTTCCATATTTACGTGCATGTTCCGCTGTCTTTTAACCCTTCAAAAGCGGGTCTTGATCAATGGCCTGTGTTTCTTTAAGAATTAAATATTGATAAAAATTATAAATAGAACATCATAATTTTTTTTAAAGAGAATAAACGTATCCTTTATTCTTTTGCGTGCATGTGTTATATATATAAAGGTACACATCAAATGATTTTATAAGAGTAATTTTTGGAAGAACTTGCAAGTTAATATTTGTTGTACTTGTAACTTTCAGGTACCTTCGACCTAATCTACTTTTTTAGTTTTTTTTTTTATCAGGAAACACCTAATTAGATTCCTATTAACACATAACAACTATGGTGATAAACTGAGATATCACACAGTAAGAATCTAACCCTACTCTAAGGGAGACTCATAATACACATTAACGTAAGTAATTTTTTAATAAAATAAATTATTTAATGATCGAATTGTTAAAATCTAATATATTCAAAGAATAATAGACTAAAATAACTTTATTCTCACTCTGTATGTAGAAAAAGAAAATAGGAGAGGGACTCTATTGATAATAAAGAAGTAAGTTACAGACACGCACATGCATCAGAGTACTATGGAACAAAACTATAATATGAACGGAGAAAGCCACAATATTTGAATTTTGAGGGCCAAATCATGACAATTCTGAATATTTCCTTTGCATACAACTACCTGTTTTCATGAATCATATTTGAAGTAGGGTAAGATTTGAAGCTCAACGTGGAAACAGTAACCCTATCAATTATAGTCCTTAAAATGTTTTATTACTAAATACTTCAACATTAATTATTTTGTGGGCTAAACCATGTGATTTGGTAATGCACTCATTATCATCCAACAAACCTCATCTCATAGTGATTAAACACTTCAAGTTCATAAGTATGAAGATGATCCATATAGTAAATAATCTATATTTACTTTTTGTAGCATATAAAATTTTATCAAATCAACCACAATACTACAAATAGAATTAATAATTGACATATCAATAAAACGAATTTGTAACAAGACAAAAAAAAATACTATCAACAACTCTTCCATTTCGTTTGCGGGGTAAAAAGGAAATTCAGGTTGCATATGGATAAAATTTGTGTGGAAACATTAATGGTACCAAAATTAGCTATAGGATAATAGGTTTGGCAAGTGAGGAATTCATTTAATGAATTAATTTATTTCAGTGATATCAGTATATTAAATTGTTTTTATGAATATAGTTTTATGTTTTTAATGATTTTTTAACAGCATTTGAATTTTGCAAATCTAACTACTGAATCAAATTATATCATTTTGATAATTATTTATGTAAAATTGTAATTTAGAATATTTATAAGGGTTTGATTATATTGTTAGCATTTACTTGTATTTAAGAATCTGTTGTATTATATGTATTTGTAAAATGGATAAGATCATTCAAGAAATTGCGTTTTTTTTTTTTATATATCTCTTAACAATTCACTAGATATAGATTTAGAAGTTGAGGTTTTAAGAGAAAGGGAAGGAAGCTATTATTTTTTACTTCTATAAAATATTCTTCAAAATAGTAACTTTTAGATTACTATAAAGTTAACTTATTAATTTTATTTGCTGTACAAATTTTTAAAATAATTTGGGATAACAGGAAAGTTATATATTATCTTAATTAAAATTATTATACCTTCTATAGTTAGAAATAAAAATATTTTATATTTAAGAAAAAAAAGTATATTTTATTTCCTTAAGAAAAGCACTTCTGTTTTCTTTTTGAACGGGTCAAATTCCGTATGCCACGGGATAATATGAGGCTGAGAGGCGAGCCACAGATCACGAACCCACCAACTTCCATGATCTTTTCTCATTGTGGTTTTACTGGGCAAGATTATTAGAATAACTATCTCCAGATATATTTGAAAGTATAATTTAATATTTAAAATAAATTAATTTTAGGTTGTTAAAGATGTTTTCTTAATCTCTAATCACAATCTTTCTTAGCAATATTTTGACACAGTGCAAAGAATTTAACTTTTTAAAATAAGTGTAGCTAAAGTAAGTAATTGCAGTTGTGGTCAAAAAAATTGAAGACTGAAATATATTTTTTAACTTTTATAAAATAAAAGAGTTTTAATTTTGATTCCTAAAAAAATTAGTTTTAATTATTCATGCTGAACGAAATATAATATGATTATCTTAATTACATCAATTAAAAATTTGTAGAATAAATTTTATTTATTTTCTAAAAGTAAATAATAATGTTTAAAATTAACTATTTAAAACTTTAGAGATGAAATTTAAAAATAATGTGAACAAAATAAATTCACTTATTTTATAAAAAAAATGTAAAGAACTAAATAAAACTGACTTATTTTAGATACTAAAGTTTTGTTTAAAGCAAAATTAATATTTTATAATAGAACATATACATGACTTGAGATGTAAGAAAGGATTATATTCATAATTAATTTTTTATCAATGATTCATACTACTTTATCTTATATTTTAAAGTAAATTTTTACTTTAAAATAATAAAAATTTGTAATAGAAATTATTAATGTATTATACTAAATTATTAAATTATTTAATGCACTATAATTCGAGGCGGCACGGACATGAAAAGTTCACCCTAGAATGTGAATGATTTTTTCATTGAATTATTCCATAGATAGTGTTACATTTTTTATTTACTTGCTATTTTTTAAATTTAAGATAATATTATTTATTTTTATTTTATAATTTTATCTTTCTCTTCATTTTTTAATGAGTTTATGTATATATATATATATATATATATTTTATTGGAGAAAAAAATCTTAAATGATACTTAAAGGAGATCTTTCCCAACTAACTTTGATAAACTTTTTGTAAATTGAAACACTTATATCAACATATTTTAATACAGTATAACATTGTTAAACATGAAGAATATATTATTATTACTAAAACTTGTATTAAATCAGCTGAAATTGTTTTAACTTAACAAGTCACTGTAAGTTATTCTAATTTTGAATATTCCATTATGATATATAATATTATTTTAATATATTTATAATTGTCCTACATGATTCCAACATCATCATTTTTAACAGAAGATATTTATCTATGATCTCTAACCAAAAGATGAAGACTATATTTGATTATGAGAGACTATGTGATATTTATAGATGAGGATTGTTAGATAAAGGGTGAAAGTGATTACAGCCTTTAAGCGAGTTTATCCAGTAGTTGTTTCATCTGAACTGAAATCAGAATATCCTTAGATGTTTGAAACCTGTTCTTAATGTTAAATTAATTATTAATATTATCTCTAATCATACACTATCTATGTTTGAAACCTGTTCTTGATGTTAAATGAATTATTAACATTATCTCTAATCATACAGTATCTAGTGCAAGGTGAAGTACTTTAATATTTCTAAGAGAGTATTATTTTTAAATGCATGATTAAGTTAATATTCTTGAAAGTATGTTTGTGTGGGATATGAATTATAAGGTAACTATGAGGTTATATGTAAGATTGGTTAAATTATAGGATTGCAAAAAAAAAAAAAAAGAAGTTGAAAAAAAAAATACTTAATTAAAATATTTTAATTATGTTTGAACCAAGCTATTTATAAGATGTGGTTCAGCTTTCTTTTTTTTTTTTTTTTCAAAACAATTTGTTCTTTTTTATCATTTTACTCAATTTGGTTCAATTAATTTTTTTATACACATGTATGGCTCATATTGTCAAATAACTATCATTTTAATTCAAACCAGATAATTTGTATAAGGTATTTCAGTTTGATTTTTTTTTCTAAAAAAAAATCAGTTTTATACAACGTAGTTCAATTTAAAAGAAAATATTCTTCAAATCTATTTTTAGAATTACCTCGATAACATATAATTAGAAGTTTTTTATGTGGATTCTTAAAAAGTCTTTCATGTTAGTTAAAGAACAAACATAATATAAAAAAATGTAAAAACTCTAAACTTTTTAAATCAATTAAAAAACTAACATAGGCGGTCATGATTTTAAAAAGTCTTGCAATGGTGATAGCAAAAACAAGGTGTCATGTTAACCAAAACAAGATTTTCTATCTCGTTTAAATGTTCAATTAACATAACAAATATTTTCTGTCACTTCATATAAAAACCGACATTGAAAATCTAATTTTATTTGCAACTTTTTCATCTTCCCATTTATTGTAATCAATGGATTATAATTATCGTAATAAATCATTATTAAATATTATTTTTACAATAGTGTATAAATATCTTCATAATAACAAATTATGTATGTATTTAATACACATTTTGGAGGTAGAATGAATATTAAGTAGAGTAACTTTACGTTCAACACCCTCCTTTATTTATGAGACTAAAATGATATATGAAGATTATTTTAAATTTGTTATACCATTGTGTAGGTTTCTTGACTTTAGGACAATGATGAATGATTATGTGATATTTATGTTTCAAATATGATAAATACATCATAACCAACATATAAATATTATTTTCTTACATTTCATATTTTTTGTTTCTTTGTGTAAAAGAAAAACACCCCTTATATTATCATATTTATATAATCTTTTTATAAACAATGGTCTCTCTTCTCAATATCTCAAACATTTATGTTGAAAAAATAATTTATAATTTGAGTTATCCCTCGAAATTTTCATTAAGATATATGTTTTTCTTTTTAATAAAAAGATAGTTAAAATTAATTTGGATACATATATTATCATATTTAATATATTTTGCGATCTATTTTGTGATTCAATTAACTAAGGGTCCTCTGAACAATGCTAAAGGAATTCAAAATAACAAGTCTTTATTAAAATTCAAATTAGAAATGTATGACAGATCGCGTTATTAGAGATTATATGTCATTAACTACAAGAATACATTAGAGATATGTCATTAACCAATTCATCAAGATTAAGAAAATTAATTAATTAAATTTGCCTTAAATTTTTGTTTTCTTATTAAGTTATCCTTAACATTAATAATATATAATTTCAATTGTTCCTCAAATATTTTCATTAGTTTTAAATATTTTAATATCTGTCATCATTAATATATTTACGATTTAGTTTTTTTTACTAACATTATATGTGACACGTTCTTCCCTATGGCTAATTAACAAATAAAATACTATAAAACAAGGATAATTTAAAACTTTTCTTTTGCGTAGCTAAAAAACTTTACGTGAAATATCCACAGGCTTTAATATATATTTTTTATTAAAGATAAATTATTGAATCTTATTTTTCCTTACTACTGTTTTTAATTTTTAATTCTTAGTAAAATTTCATTTTATTTTTGTCGTGAAAGTTTTGTCTAAATAACTTAAGTTTTTGTTTAAAATGTTATCTAAAATATTTTTGGAACAAAGCAAGATAAAAGGAGGTGAGTAATGAATTATAAAAGGATAGTAAGATAAAAATAAAAAAAAAATAGAAACTGATAAATTCAAATGCTATATAAAACAATAACGTTCTAATATAATTGAAATCAATGTTAAGAATAGGCACCTAAAATAATGTACATAAATTTGATGAGAATATTAGTTAATTAATAGTAGCTTATGAAACACACCCAAAAGTAGTACACTAGGGAGAATGCTTGGTTCACACGCTAAGCCGGTTACCAGTCAAATATCCGCGTCAAGCAGAAGTGGGGCCCTATGGCGGTCCTCTTTTGTGGTAAATGCCATCAACATCTTGCTGCCATTCTTCGTACGCATGTAACTGACAGGTGCCAGTCATCCCAAGGCGGAAATTGGAAACCCTCCCACTCTCTCCATCCATACATGCCTGTTCTCCAAATTCCCAACCCTATCAAACTTTCTTTTCACACAACAACGACCCTAATTATATTCTACTAACTCAATTATTTATTTATTTTATTTTCTAAAGCCTTCAAATAAAACCAACACTGCCTTATCTTCATACATATAATTTTTTAATCAATGTTTTTATCTCAATTACTCTGAGAAAATATTAATATTGACTGCAAGATATTTAACATTAACAATATTTACAAAAAAATATTTGTTGTAATTTGTATTAACACATGATAAAATTATTTTATCAGGAGCATTAATTATGTAAAAATGTCAATATTTACTTTAAAAATAAGTTAAAACATGTAATGTTTTTACAGTATATCCTTAGACATATAATAAAAATTTGGTACCAGCAACTATATAAAATTTTTGTCCACATTTAAATATGTGCCTTATTATTTAAATTGTTTTATATGATATTTAAAAAGAAAGAAAAAAAAACATTTTTCAATAAAATTGACTAAGACTAATTTTTTGCACAAATTTTTCTTATAGATTTTGACCAGCTTTAGATAATGCCATCGATTATGAAATGTTTTGATAGTTATTTAGATGAATCAAACTAGTTAGTCCACTTCGATTTTATGATTTATGCTTGAAATATTGAAGAATAAATTATTTAACGATTTTTGAAACAGGACTACTATTTACAGAAACATTGAATGCCTCTAGTTAGTATTATTGAATATTTAAAAAAAAGAGTAAATTAAAAATTGAATAAAAAAATTAACACTAGTTATGATGACACTGGTTAAGAAATCTCAAGTTTGAATCTATGGAGAGAGTACTCTCCTAATCCCCAAACTATCCCTTTCTCTCTCTCTTCCTTTCTGTCTCTTTTTATATCTTTTGTAATAATAACAAGCGGTAGAATTTTGAGGCACACTTCCTTTTGAGTTCGCAGCACAAAAGCAAGATCTCCAAAAAAATATATAAAAAAAAGGAAGAATATGTGCCACGCTGATATATAGCTGAAGCAATCCACGAAAATCAATGGCGGAGGAGAAAAGAGACGAAGAAGCGCACCCCAACACCCAACCATCCACCACCATGGCATTCGCCGACGAGATTCCCAACAACTTCACTTTCCCTTTCCAGCCACACACCATCTTCGACGTCATGCCGCCGCCGCCTTTGTCTTCTTCCTGCGACCACAAGGCCTCGCCCTTCGCCTTCTTGGAACTGCTCGGCGTCCACGACTACAACGCTCCGCTGTTCGATTGTCTCCCCCCGGCTGCGCCGTCGCGGGGGAGCTCCAAAGTGCCGGACTCCTCCGAGGTGCTGAACACTCCCGCGTCGCCCATCTTGTCGTCGATTTCGTCGTCTTCGAATGAGGCCACTGCCACCACAGCCGCCACCGCGGAGCAGAGTGGTAAAGGTGGGATTGAACACGAGGAAGGTGAAGCAGAGGAGGAAGAAGAAGAAGGAGAAGGTGGTAATGGAGGCAGAGATGACCAGGATCAAGACAAGACTAAGAAACAGTAAGTATTGGGTAAGGAAAATGACAAGTGTACGGTTGAATTCTGATTTTTTTAATATTATTTAGCTGCAATGTATAAAAAAAATCTAACTTTTATCAAGAACAACACAAGAAAGTAACACTTAAACAACTGGGTGGATGTAGGTTTTGTTGAAATGTATTGAGTGAATGAGATAAACAAAGAAGAAAACCAGAAAGAAAAATAATAACAGTGAAAAATATAATGGATTATTTAATATATGAAAATAGCCAAAAACGCGTGGGTATACAGTGGATTGAAATATAGTAGTTATTATTCATTTTTTATTTTTTTCTTTTTTTATTATTGAGAATTTGTATTTATCTGTTGTTTAATGCCTTAATGGCAAAGTAAAAAGGAAAGGGAGAGATAAAGTCCGTTTGGGGAAAGTGATGAGACAGTTTGTGATCAGCGAACTTAAATTGGGCTTCTGCTTTTATCGTTGTTACTGTCCTCATTTGACTCTGATCTTTTTCATTTAATTTATATTTTTTTCCGATTTATAATTGTTGTTGACTCTGTATGCAAAATCCAACAGGTTGAAAGCGAAGAAGAAGAACCAAAAAAAGCAAAGAGAACCGAGATTTGCGTTCATGACAAAGAGCGAGGTTGATCACCTAGACGATGGTTATAAGTGGCGCAAGTACGGCCAAAAAGCTGTGAAAAACAGCCCTTATCCCAGGTAGCATATTACTGTCATTTCATTTTTCATTTTTTCAATATTCACTCTTCATTTTCTCTTTCTCTCTATTATATTTCTATATATATATATATATTTTTTCATCCATCGCTCTCGTTCGCTTGTCCCTAGCGAACGGTCTAGTTGACAAAATAGCACTAGAGTTTCCCACTAATTTTCATCTTTCCATCTAAATTAAATTTTTCTTGCGGGACACGCAACCGTCGTGCCACGTCACCTTGTAGGAGCTACTACCGTTGCACCACCGCCGGTTGTGGCGTAAAGAAGCGAGTGGAGCGTTCCTCCGATGACCCTTCCATCGTGGTTACCACCTACGAGGGGCAGCACACGCACCCTTGCCCTGCTTCCTCTCGGGCTGGCTTCGGGTTCGTGAACGAGCCTGGTGGGTTGGGACATGCCGGCTCCTTCGGTTCCTCACAATTCGTGCTGCCACATCAGCACCAACCCCAACCACAAGCTTCGGCTTTGATATATAACTCCAACCCACTTTTTGTCAACTCCGGTAGTAACTTCATGAACACGACGTCGTTTGGTGGGTTTGGACAGGACCACGCGAACCGTCGAGGGTTCGGACACGAGGCTTTGTCGAGAGACAATGGGTTGCTTCAGGACATTATTGTGCCGTCGCAGGTGAGGAAGGAGGAGAAGGATTGAGTTAATTATAGGTTAGTTACGAATTTTGGTCATGTTTATATTTTTATTGGGCTGGGGAAATCGATAATACTAGGTAGTAATTACTTTTAATTGGTTCTATTATATGGTCTGTATTCACTGCACCTCAGATAGATTTGAGTTCATATCAAACCTTTTGGAGTTTACATTTTAAATCAGTATTTCCCTTGTAGCTCGCCTCAGGTTCTGATTTCTTAATTTAATTTTTTTCTTAACCTCATATGCCTATTCTTTGTATTGGATGATCACACATTTGATGTTTTTTTTTTTGTTCATCTCATCCATTGTCACTTATAAACCAATGCTTCTAAGGTCATGCGCCATTAGGGTTTTTTTTATTCTCTTAATTTGTGAATTTACTTGTGATGCCAAGACAGAATCTGAGTCTTCCCTAACACGTAAGGGATGAATGCTTGGAATTTGGTCCTTGAAGAAGGGCTAAGATAGAAGGTTGATAAAACTTTGCATATAGTACGGTAAAAGATTGTTATAATTGGCCCATAACTTAAAAACAATGAATGCACGAGTTGTGGAAAAAGATGTGACATTATTTGTTGAGCATAGTACATTTTAGCTTTTTTGTACGATGGCTTTTACTATCATGATTCTTCACCCTACAAGCTTACATAAAAAGATGGAGGCATTCAATGATGATGTGTGTTTCCTGGGACGAAAATAGCTAGCGCATAAATAATTTCTTATTGATAGCTAAAGAGGGATAATGCAAGATGTTGGTGTCAGTGCCAAAGATACACATGATTCTCATGCTCTACCAATGAATTTGTACTTCCTAATCCCATCCCTTCCTCACCTTCTTCAATACCTTTCTTGCACTTCAATTCTCACTCACGTTTCTCACAATACCACAACCAAGCCAACACAAACATCCTAGGCACCGCCAAGCTACTTTTATTGCTACTTTCTTAATTACTCAAAACACTATTTCCCATCACACAAAGGTTGAGTTTAAGACCAACACATATATAACCTGATTTTTTTTTTTGCTTGATTTATAGCTCAAATTATTTTAAAATATAATGAATATTAACAAGTCAATTGAACAGCAATATGAGAGAAGCAAACTAAATGAATAATTGGTTAGGTGGACTACTTAGCTTGATTTGGGTTGACTGGAATTCTACTCTATTAGCCTAAATGTGTTGGACCAACCTATTCATGCCCCTAGTTTACAATTGTTGGTTGGTTAGTTTATTGTTCTATTGGTTCCATGAAAAATAATAGATATTATGAAAAATAATTGTTTAAAAATTTATTCCATATATAAGTTAATTAGTGTTATATAATATTGAATATCAAAATTATAATTTCAATTTGAAACAAAACTGAAAACAAGAGGAATGTCACTTATAAAAAAAATTAACCCATGCGAAAAGTAAAAACACATTAAATAAAAAATAATTATTTTTTGTCGCAAAAATTTAGTACATAGTTGTAATAAGAAGAGTAATTGTTAGGGCCGTGAATAATTCATACTGGTTATATATATAAACTTTTTTGTCAGAGATTCTGTTGCTCAGAATCAGTTGCCCAGAAATGGCTATCTTTGAAGAGCCACTATTGGATTATTCATTCATCATAATAAACATATAATTATCTCATGAAAGATTAAAATGGCTTGGAATTAATTTCATCATCACTCATATTTAACTATTTTGATCACTTTATTGATTTGACGTTACTGCTACACCAGCCACGGTGTACATTTTAAAACATCAATCACGACAGTAATAGGTTTTACTTTCCACATTATTTTTAGCTAACTTTTGCACTTGGAAGTTCGATTTTATAATTTTTCAAAATTAAAAAAAAAAGTGTTCCAACATTAATTGAATGTGCAGTTTTTTTAAAGGAAGGAAATTAAGAAAATAATCATGGTGAATAGTGGATAATAATTTAGCTCAGCACTGCACCCTCCATGCACGTACAATGGATCAATAATTCAAGAAATGCATACATATAGAGAAAAAGAGAGGTATTATTTGAATTTAGATTTTATAATTAAAAAGTTGTAAACTTGTTAGGAGCTTAGGAGTATGGCAAAAAGTTACGTTCTGGAGACAAGGTGGAAACTTAGAAGGACGAAGATATGGGTTCGAAAATTTTTTGCGACTTAAAGATAAGGTTTTGTGTAAAGTTTATATTTATGAAAATTTTCTCTCTCTTTCCCTTTCTATTCATGGCCCATTGTTAATAGAAAGGTATAGATTGAAAAGACAGTTGATATATAGCAATAACTTAATTAAAGCATCACACGTACAATACCCACTACAAAGGAGGGAAGTGGTTTGGTTTGGTGGAATGCAAAATCATGAATTATGTAGCTCCATGATGGCTTCCCAATTGGCATGCAACTTCAGTTTCTGATACAATGAACACTAGCATATCAACAAGAACAAATGTGATAAGAAATTAGAAGAAAAAAGGTCATGAATATTTTTCATCTTGAGAATATTCTCATATTGGAATCACATAGATTTTGATTTACTTCTCACTGATATCAATAAAAGGTCATTTGGATTTTGGGGTGTGACTTTTGCAGTATTCTCAAACTTTCCAGCCATTCTAATCTATATAATAGTCCAGAAAAGTCGAATCTTCAATTATCTTTTGATGCTTAAAAAAAATCAAATCCAAAAAGAATAGATAGGATGTCTTTTCATTTGTTGACAACCCAAATGATTCTTAGTCGGAGGCAATGGATCCAAATTCCAGTAAATATCTGATGCCATATAAAATTTAAGCTAACTTTTTAAAGTATATATTAAAAAGGAAAACTATTTAATTTTTCTAGTAAGCTAAAGATTTTATTAGTGTATGAAAACATTTATATATATATATATATATATATATATATATATATATATATATATATATAAGAAAACTTTTAATATAT
>Ga0209489_102304_pt1 | contig 38937 bp, 15 predicted proteins | sample SiratrowhiteBW_FD_187527 | JGI IMG/M metagenome (GOLD analysis project Ga0209489, IMG submission 187527) | Root nodule microbial communities of legume samples collected from California, USA - Siratro white BW (SPAdes) (version 2) | ecosystem: Host-associated > Plants > Roots > Nodule | place...
GGTTTTGGGGTCTCTTTCTAAAAAAAAAAAAAAAAAAAGTAAGGATAAAAACCCAGTGTATGACGAAATTGAGAAGAATGATGTTGGAAAGAAAACAAGTTAACCATACTGTTCCATAGCCTATCAGAAAGAGGGTGTGCAAAACAAGGCAAAGAAAAAAAAAATAAGAAAGATTCCGAGGAAGAAAGAGAAAGTAAAAAAGAAAGGAATTTGTTGGGGTTGTGAGTTTGTGCCCCCAAAAGAGTAATGAGCACACGTGTCAAAATATCAGAGGTGTTTAGGGTATTTTTTTTATATTTTAACACTATTTTTCATATTTGATATTATTTAATATTATAAAATATTATTATTTTATCAATATAATATTTTAATAATATAAAACAGTATTAAATGAATGTTTTTTTTAATAAGTGTCAATTAATATTTTTTTTTTCAAAGGTGAGTTGTTGAATGGCCGTAAAAACGCGGAGAGAGAATAAAAATGAGAGACATTTTGTGTGTAATATAAGCGGTGAGGGTGATACCACGTGAGATTGGTAACATTTTTTTTAACTTTTAAATTAAAAGAATAGAAAATAAGCAAAAAACCTTAATTTCAACCTGCGCTTAAAACATTTCTCATTCTCACATTCTTTTTTTATTACTATTAATATTAAGACTTTACAGTGGATGTTTAAAACAAAAGTTATTCAAGCCTTTTCATGAACCATCCTTCTTTTCCAAAGCTTTTGAGTATTTGTCTGAATTCTCTTTTATGCTTTGGAAAATGTTTACAATAATATCTTTTAAGATAATATTTGCCTTTTACCGATTTATACTATATAAATCAATAAAAATATTGCTCATATGTATTTTTGTTAATACTGTGCTACTTTGATTTTCTTTTTTCTTTTTTTTTTCATTTAAGTACGTTACTATTACTGTCTCTTTGTGCAATTAATATGCTACTCCAGTTCACTGCTTTAATTAAATCGTACTCCAATTATGAAGTTGGGAGAATTATGTATCTATTCACATTATAAATTTATTATAATATTTATTATGACAAATTATATTGTTACAAAGAGGTAATATATTATTCTGTTTCATAAACATAATACGACTTATTAAATTATTATTTAAATCACATTTTTCAATGCGTATTATTTATGAATAGTCACTTAAAAAATGTAGTGAAAGTTTTATGAATAAGATGGGTTAAAAAGGTCGTCATCAAATTTTTCAACAACATGTTTAAAAACAATCGTAATTGCTAGTCTTGTCGTAGGTCTTATATATTTAATTCTCTTTAAATTATTTCAATATTTCTTTGCGCTACTAGTTCTTTATTTTTTTCATATTCCTCGTCGTCATCTCTCTAATTCTCATCACATAAATTGTCTATATAATAGATTATATTTAACATTATATTTAATAATTAATCATATTTTCCTAAAAATTCATGGTTAACATTAAAATACGCGCGTGCATATATCGTCGATGTAATAGATTATATTTAACGTTATATTTAATAATTAATCATATTGTCCTAAAAAATTTTACTTCTAAAAATATGTTAATTTATAAAATTATGAGAAAATATAATATAATAATGATAATAAAAAGAGTAAAAGAGCTAGTTATTTATTTACAAACTAATTATACAAAAGAAGACGTTGAAAATTAATACCTCATTAATTATATGAGCATGTTTTATTTAGATATTTTTAATTTGGAGATTCCCTAAGATACTTTGGAACTTACTCTATAATAATAACTGAAAGGAAGACTAAAATGACACAGCAGAAAATGTACAGGTGGGACAAGTTGCCACAAATGGTAAAGAGCTTGTGAGTGGAACCCATTTTCTTCTTTCTTTTGCAATATGCATTAGTAGGTAGTTGGTTTTATACAGAGCAAGTTCCTATTCATGATGGAAAAGTTGTGTTTTTAGCATTTATGGCTTCATTATTTAGTCCGTAGTTAGCAACCCGAATGTTTCCTTAATTAGCCAATAGAGCTACTCTTGTACCCCAGTTTATGGCATTCATTGCTTTATTATTTTCTCAGTGGGTTAACTTTTTTTCTCTGTCTAAAGATGGTTTCTATATTGAAAGAAGAGACGCCCAATACACCACCCAACTTGTGTAACACTTCCTATCCTTAACCCAAAATGAGAGCAAGACATGATTATGAAAAAAAAAACACAAATGTCTTTACTTATGTTTTAGGTAGAATTTCACAATTTATAACAAACAAACATCTTTAGTTATGTTTTACGTAGAATTTCACAATTTATAAAATTTGAATTATCTTATTTTAAATTATTTTAATTTTTAAATGTTTTATTTACACAAAGCAATTAAAATTTAATAAAGTTTATATTTTATTAAATAAAGTATTTCAATTATCATCAAATTCAAAATAGCTTTTGAAATATTTGATAACAATAAGTTTTCTCATAAAATATGACATTTTATTTTTGAAATGCAAGCATATAAAAAAAATTTAAGATGGTTCACTAAAGGCTTTCTTCTATTCGGTCCTACAAAATTGTGTCATGTTATTTAAATTACCACTTTGTTTCTTTTATGACTTTTATAAATTTAGTACTTCTTTTTTAAATAAGTGCTTTAAATTTTAAATACATCAAAATACGATTTTTGATTGATAAAGGATACTCATTAGACCACATACATCTATGTGCACCAATTTTAACACTTGTTTTTGGCTTTTCTTACTTTTTCGTTTATCAAGAATGTTTGTTAAACATGCATCCTTCTCGCATTTTCTCTCTCTTTAGTGCTACAAACATATTCTTTTGAGAAAGGAACATAAACCATTGTAATTTGTGTTCAAGTCTCTTACGTCAAAGGCAAAAATCATTTTCTTCTATTCCCATCAAGTTGGATTGTCTCTTATAACTAAGAGATAGTGAAAAACTTCAATTGTTTGTCATTTTGACTACAACTACCATTTTCACCACAATAGAACTTCTTCCTTTTAAATAAAAAAATTACACGCTTCGGATTTTCAAATCGAAAATAATAATCATTCTCAGAGGTTGTTCAACACTAGTGATAACTGTTGCAAATGCAGTCACCATGGGATTCAAAACTTTTTGAAAAATAGCGAAGTCAACAAAAATTATGGAAAAACTAAAAGTTTTAATTGAAGGTGTGAAATGTATTTTCATTCATAATGGGAAATCTAGTGTACTCACTATTTTTAATACTGTTTAAACCATACAGTAAACAGATTTAGAACAAAATATACGTTAAACTATTGACAGTTTGGGTGAAATTTATTTTGCAGAAAAAATATGTTTTTAATTTTTCAGAAAAAGTATCAAATAAAATAAAAGTGTTGGGTTAGTCCAATGTGAAAAAAGTGGTGTTAAAAAATGTTGGCCCTATCAAATGGGTCAAGGTCTTAAAACACGGTGCAAATGTAAAAAAAGAGGTGTTAAAATTAAAAATGGGCCAGCCGAATGGCCATACTTTTCTTTAAAAAAACACGGTGCCAATATGAAAAAAGAGGTATAAAAATAAAAATGTTAGGCAGCCGACTAGTCCCGGACTTTTATTAAAAAAGTGAGGTTCAAATATGAGAAAAGGGGTGTTAAATATAAAAATAGTGGGCTTGCTGAATAGGTCCAGACTTTTCTTTAAAAGACGCGATGCAAATGCGAAAAAAGGGGTGTTAAAATAAAAAACTGTTGGGCTACCCATTGAGCCCAGAAAAGCGGTGTGAGAAGTAGAAACGTTGGGCTAGCAGAATGGGTCCAAATTTTCTTTAAAATACACGGTGCATATATGAAAAAAAAGTGGTGTCAAAAATACGAATGTTGGACCAACCGACTGGGACAAAACTTTTCTTTTGGAAAACGCAGTGCAGATATAAAGAGGGAGGTGCTAAAAATAAAAATAATGGGTCATTTAAATGGGCCCAGTCTTTTAAAGAGTGCGGTGGAGATACGAAAAGCAGAGGTGCTATAAACGGAAAATGCTGGGCCAAGCATATTAAAAAAGTTATGGGAAAGAACAAGATAAAAACTGCCTGCACCCCATGTTTTTACTTACACTCCATCATTGACGCGAAATGAGTAAATTAACTTCTATGTGGATAATTGGATGATTTTTGGAAAATATTATCCGAAACGTAATTTATGTTTTAAAAAATATTTTCTAAGACATTCCAAAAATACTTTCTAGAAAATCAGATTCAGAAAGTAAATTTAAAATAATATTTTTCGGAACATAAATTTATATTTTCGGAATATTTCCCTAAAACGAAAGTACTTTTTAAAAAGGATGAGGTACGGGTAAATGACCAGGTGCAGGAAGGTTTTTCCTAACAACAAATAAAAAGGCCTAAAACTAAAGCAAAATTTGAAACAAAACTGTAAAACGAAACTGGCAGTTTACTTCCTGCTGTGACGGCAAAAGAACATAAAGCACATAAAAGATAGTTTGAGATACTTCCAATTTACAACCATTTTTTAATAAAATATTATACAATAATAAAATAACAATATATACGGTTGTAATATGACTGTAGAAAATATCACCCCAACATGCAAAAAATTCCAAGCCCAAAATTTTTTATTTTCCTCCTCTAAAAAAAGTAAAAAAAAAAAAAACTTCCCATATAAGATTTTATTTTTTTACTTAATATTATTATATATAATTGTCATTATATTATTATTTATTATTTAATATTTTATTTATATAAATCATCTAATGTTTTACGTAGAATTTCACAATTTATAAAATTTGAATTATCTTATTTTAAATTATTTTAATTTTTAAATGTTTTATTTACACAAAGCAATTAAAATTTAATAAAGTTTATATTTTATTAAATAAAGTATTTCAATTATCATCAAATTCAAAATAGTTGTTGAAATATTTGATGACAAAATGTTTTCTAATCAAATATGATATCTTTATTTTTGAAACCTGAGTATAGTAACTACATAAAAAATTTTAAGATGATTCATTAAAGGCTTTCTTGCATTCCGTGCTACAAAATTGTGTCATGTTATTTAAATCTACCACTTTGTTTCTTTTAATACTTTTATAAATTAACTACTTTTTTTTTTTTTTTTTAATACTTTTATAAATTAATTTTTTTTTTTTTTTTTTTTTGCCATAAGTGCTTTAAATTTTAAATGCAGCAAATACAAATTTTTTCATTGAGAAAGGGTATTCACTAGATCACGATACATCTATCTGCACCAATTCTAACACTACTTTTGCTCTCCTTACATTTTCCTTTGTCGATAATGTTTGCTAAACATGCATGCTTCTCTCATTTTCTCTCTCTCAATCTTTAGTACCACAACGAAAGGAACATAAAACCATCGTAATTTATGTGTTCAAGTCTCTTATGTCAACGGCAAAAATCATTTTCTTCTCTCGCCATCAAGTTAAATTATCTCTTATAACTAAGAGATAGTGGAAAACTTCAAATTGTTTGTCATTTTGACTACAACTACAATTTTCACCAACTTCTTCCTCTTAAATAAAAAAAACTGCGCACTTCTAATTCTCAAATCGAAAATAATAATCATTCTCAAAGTTGTTTAAACTGTTGCAAATGCAGTCATAATGGAATCCAAAACTTTTTGAAAAATAGCGAAGTCAACAAAAATTATGGAAAAACTAGTAGTTTTAATCGAAGGTGCGAAACGTACGTTTATTCATAATGAGAAATCTAGTGCACTGACTATTCTTAATACTATTTAAACCATACAGTAAACGGAGACAGTACAAAATATACGTCAAACTATTGACTGTTTGGGTGAACTTTATTTAGGAGAAAAAAATATATTTTTAATTTTTCAGAAAAAATATCGAATATAATGAAAGTGTTGGGACAGCCGAATGTGAAAAAAGAGGTGTTAAAAAATGTTGGGCCAATCAAATGGGTCAAGGTTTTCTTAAAATAAAAAGAACACGGTGCAATGTAAAAAAAAGAGGTGTTAAAATTAAAAATGGGCTAATGGCCCAGACTTTTCTTTAAAAAACACGGTGCAAATATGAAAAAAGACGTATCAAAAATAAAAATGTTAGGCAACCGACTCGTCCTGGACTTTTCTTTAAAACGTGACGTGCAAATATGAGAAAAAGGGTGTTAAATATAAAAATAGGGCTTGCTGAATAGGTCCAGACTTTTCTTTAATAGACACGGTGCAGATGCGAAAAAACAGGTGTTAAAATAAAAATGTTGGGCTACCCAATGAGCCCAGAAAACCGGTATCAAAAGTAAAAACGTTGGGCTGGCCGAATGGGTCGGAATTTTCTTTAAAATACACGGTGCAGATATGGAGTAAAAGTGGTGTTAAAATACGAATGTTGGCCCAACCGAATTGGACAAGAGTTTTCTTTGAGAAAAGCAGTGTAGATATGAACAGAGGGGTGTTAGAAATAAAAATACTAGGCCAGTTAAATGGGCCCAGTCTTTTAAGTAGCGCGGTGGAGATACGAAAAGCAGAGGTGTTAAAAAACGAAATTTCTGGGCCAAACATATTAAAAAACTAATGGGAAAGAAGAAGTAGAAAACTTCCTGCACCCCATTATTTTTTTACTTACACTAATGAGTAAATTAACTTCTGTTTATAATTGGATGATTGATTTCTTGAAAATATTATCCGAAACATAATATATGTTTTAAAAAATATTTTCCAAAACATTTCAAAAATATTTCCTAGAAAATCAGATTTAGAAAGTAAATTTCAGAAAATATTTTTGAGAACATAAATTTATATTTTCGGAATATTTCCTAAAAACACCTCTTTGAATTTAAAACGAAATTATTTTTTAAAATGATGAGGTGAGGGTAGATAACGACGAGGTGTAAAAAGGTTTTGCCTGACAACAAATAAAAAGGCCTAAAGCCCAAAATTTGAAGCAAAACTGTAAAACGACACAGGCAGCTACTCCCTGCTGTGACGGTAAAAGACCATAAAGCACATAAAAAGATATTTTGACATACATATATCCGATGCTGATAGTGATACATGTATGACACTCATGATATATCATATTGTTAAAGTCTCAAATTCAAAAGATAAATTTGTAAGTATTTAACCATTCTAACATAATTTTAAAAAATATATAATAGTTTTTTAAAAACTTATAAATTTATTATAGAAATAAGATACAAATCTTATATATAATTAAAAATATTTAGATTATATATGTTTTTTTATTTTTTAAAATTTAAATAAATAAATTAGATTCATTTTATGTTATATTTAATTAACTTTATTCATAGATATTTTTTTAATAAAAAATATTGATTATCAATTTATAAAATTTATAATAATATTATATATAAATCCATTCAATTTGTATTTTGCTATCACTGTTCTACCATATCTTGCTGCTGTAAGATGGCGAGAAGAAGTTGCAAGAGTCCCTTTTTCTTATGTAAAGGTATGAGTGCTCCAGTCAAAATTTGAGCAGTGGATTATTTTATTTTATAATTTTATTACGTCACAGGATTACCAACAGGACCAGGATATATATTCCCTGCAGTGGGCTCCGCAATCCAATGAACTTGTATATTTTTAACCTTTTTCTTTTAAACAAAGCTTTTACTAAATGTAGGAAGTTCGATGACAGATGGATTAGCATAATAATTGATTAATGAGTTGATCACTGCTTAGCTTTAGGTTTCAAGGAATTAATAAATCCAAATCAACCCTTTTCTATCTTTCTAGTTTGAGGGCCAAGGGTTGGCTACCTTGTAAATAATATAATCACATTCGACATTCCTTTTCCCGAATCTGTCTTTTTCTAAAAGACTTCTCCATGATAATTTCATAAACGTCGTGGAAGATCGGAATGGGCACATTTCATTTGACAAAATGTACCTGATCCCCAGCTAAAGGTAGCCCCAGACCCAAAAATAATAATAATCAAAGCAAGTGGATTCTTAATTTATTTATGAATATTGAATTGGTAATTTCGGTCTAAACACCAGCATTTTTTATGAACAATTAATATTTAAAGACATTTTATTCTTTAAATGTTATATTTTGAAATATATTTTATATAAATATTTAAAATGTATTAATTTTATTCAATAAAAAGACTTAAAAGATACAATTTATTATTTAAGACACTCAACGCACTTATGTAAACAAACGTTGAACGATATAAAGAATAAAAGAAATTTGGTTCAGTTAAATAAATAATTATTTTACTCACTCACACTAAAAGTATAAAGTTTTACATTCCTCATTTAAAATATTTAATAATTATACCCAACCTAGTCACAGAATATTCGGACTTAGTATATTGAACTTTTGGGATATAGTATCTTTGACACATTTTTATTTAGTTTTGAGGAGGAGTTTAGTTTGATGGCTTGAATAATTTATTTTACATGTATTATATTTTTATAGAGTATTGGACACTTAAAGATTAATTTCTCTTTAAAATACATAATTAGATAAATTTTACATTTGGTTAACCTATATATTATATTTATTTTTAAAAAATTTATGAGTTATGCAAAATAATATATTGATCAATTGATCTTATTACATAATCTAACACATTATCAAGTAAAGATAATAAGTCTCTTATTTGACATACTGATTATATGAATAATGAGTTATTACACACATGGACTTATCTATCGATATAGCTTATGAACTAGGCTAGTCACATTATTTTGGTTAAAAAATTTTTAAAAAGTTCAATATTTTTAAAGTTAACGATGTTTAATAATATGATATGATGATGACGAAAACAACCAAGATCCATAAATACCTAATAACCATGTTGAAGACATTACATCTTAACTTCTAAATCGTAATGATATTCAAATATTTTCAAAAATTTGGAGTGATACTCAAAACTTATAACAAGGATTAAACAATTTGAATAATGTACATAAAAGTTTTGACAGAATTAATCAAAGAATTGATCAACTCTAATGTGATGACTTTCATAACTTTTTCAAATGATAGTTATCATTATATTATTATTGTTTTTTTTTTTGTCTAATCATAATTATTTTAATTTAACTCTCTTTTTCCATCACATAGTATTGTACATTTCTTTATTTTAAAAAACACTGAATTTTTACACCAATTTTAGTTTATTATATTATGTTTTACGAAATTTACAAGTTTCTTTTCAATAATTTGTATACCAATTTCAGTTTATTAATATCATGTTTTGTGAAATTTATAAGTTTGTTTTCAACAATTTGTATGTATCCATAATGTTTTATAATTTATATTTTTTTCAACTGATTTCAATGATCATAGTAAAAATAATGTTTTAATCACACGCGAGTACCATATATAAATAACTAATCATATTTTTTCTTAAATTAATTTTAATTACAAGAATAAAATTGTAATATTATAATTTCATCAATTAAAAAAATTATCAATTATATTTATTATATCATAGCAAATTTTCATAAATTTTTTCTTTATTTTCCTTTCAATTTCTCTTAATCAAAATAACCTTATATTTTACTCTTTTTATACTAAAATCCATCATTTTTCTCCCTGCTCAAATCCATTATAAGTTTCATTGCGAACCACTATGACATATTTGATTTTGCTTTTTTAATTTTAACATGTTTTGGACGTGTTTATTGTTTCAATGTAAGCTTTTGTAATGTTAAATGATGCTAAATTATTTTGTTTTATTAATTAATTAATATTCAAGGATGAATACGTGTTTGTTTAATAAACTATTGAACAAATATTTATTTTTTATATTATATATAAAATCAACTTTAAAAGTAGCACGAGTAGTATTATTTGGTGAATAAAACTTTATATTTAATGTAATTAAAGTATCTTTAAATTATTTTATATATTCATGAATTATTTACTTAATTTATTAATTATACAATCAATAAATAATATAATTAAAACATTTGCCTTTTCTATTTATTTATTTATTTTAAGTACTAATTTCATAATTTGTTCTTTTAAGTATTAATATTATCCAAATAAATAATTCATTTATAAGTTATTTTGTTATTTAGGAATAATATGAAAATAAAAATTATATATTTTTTAAAGTCTTTTACAAAAACAAATTCTTATGGATTTTTTTGCAAAAATATTAGCAGAAAAATACTTACAAATTCAATTTTGTAGAAAAAAAATAGTTGGGAATTTTTTTGCAAGAAATTACTCCTGGATTTAAAATTAGTAAGAAAATTACTTACAAAATTTAAATTTGCAGTAAGAAGTACTTGCCTGTTTTTTAGTAGATTCTTTTGCGAGAAAATTTGCTATGGTTTTTTTTTTTTTTTTTTATTTTAAATTTTTTTTTGTATTTTTTTTTTTTTTTTACATGAAATTTTATTGTGAATTTATTTTCGTATGAAAATTTGCTGTTGAGATATTTATTAGAAAATTTTGCAAGAAATTTCTTAGGATTTTTTAAATTCTATGGTAACTAATTATCTACACATGATTTACCTATCAATCAAAATTAGTAGGTAAAACAATAAAAAAAAGCTCTTGCAAATTTTTGTAAGAAATTTGCAGAAAATTTTCCATTAAATATAAAAAGTTCTATAGCAGTGATAATCTATTGCAAGTGCAGTGTACCTTATTTAATGAGTGGTTATGAGTATCAACTTGTTTGATTGTTTTCATTAATGAGGTAGTCAAATGAAATTATATATTTTTTTACTTCTTGCTCTCATCTAACATTCTATATCATACCAACAAGTATATACTCCTACTCTAACTATAACCATCTACAGTCAATGCAACAATCATATTTGTCTGCTTATTAATCACTATATTAAATCTAGATTAATAAAATATTTTATAAAAAATTAAACTCACAGTAAAACTATATTATTATAATTTGTTTACACATACCAAAAATATGTAAACCCCAAAAAACTGGAGAGTACATACATAATATAATTACAAAGCAGTGGTGCTTAGTATTCCAAACAACTTAAACACAAATTATATTTCGCCTGCATTGTCATTGATAAAAATTTAACAAAAATCCGTTTTATAGCCTCTTTTACACTATATTATGCATTTGGTTAGGACCCAAGAATATGTTATACCTCACTAGCACGACAAAAATGTTTTGGATCTACTCCTTATACTAAATAGAATTGGCGACCATTTAATAATTTTCGTATGTTTTACTACCAACATTATTTAGTTTAGATTTTGATCATAATATCTTGATATCATCTAGTTTAGATTTTGATGATCTTAATGGGTGATACATGGTAATAATTTAGAATTATAGTCACTAATGTTGAATATTAAAAGCTCACCATGTTATTTATTGTTTTAGGTAATATTTAATTTAATCATAGATAAATAAATCTGACCTAGATTTATAAAAGATTATATTTTTACAAATCTGATTAATTAATTATTACAGACAATTTTTTTTTAAGTCACAAATATTTAAGTCACAAATTTGAGATGTAGTCTCTAAAAGTTTGTTTTCTATATTCAATAGTTTAGTGATTCGTATAAATAAAAGATTAAAAACTTCTTTCTTGTCTTGGTATAGTTTTTGTGATTTTAAATCTAGAATTAATAGTTGATTGTTTATCTATTATATAATTCTGATTTCTCAAATATCTTTCCTGTCTCTTGTTCATTAACATTTTCAACTCGTTTATGATGACTTATTATTTCATCATCATTTCTCTTTTCTCACAATGTGATCCTTGTTTTCTTTCTTTTCAAAGTTGCAAGCAACATTAAACTTATCCACAAATATATAAATGTGACTTAAAAATGAAAAAAAAAACAAAGCTTTTATAAATATGTCTTAAAAACTTCTACAAACTATATCTTAGTGACATATAATGTTTAAATTATAGTTTTGTGACTTAGACATTTAAGAAAATAAAATACACTAAAAAGTATGACCTCAAATAATAAAAATATAATATTTTCTAATTTAATTTTAAAAATAAAAAATAACGTTTTAGAAATGAAACTTTTAAATATTATAGATAAAACGTGAATAATTAAACCACAAAATTTTAATGTCACTTATAACTTATCAATATTATTTGTAATAAGAATATTAATATTATTATTATAACTATTAATAATAATATTATTATTAATTATAATTATAATTATAATAATCATAATCATAATGAAAATAATAATTATCAATGGTAAAATTTCTCTATTGTATCAATATGTTAATAATAACAATAATCTTTATTGTACTTAGCCGTGAACGTAAAATTTGTTTTATCTGGTACAGTGGTTTTGTTTTATTGTTTACCTTCTTTTTCTAAAATCATTGGTGCAGCAGCAGAAACAAAATTCTCCTTTTTGGCCTTTTCTTTGGAAAGGCAAATAGAAAAATAATAGAAGTGCAGTGCAGTGAATGTCTCTGTCCTGTAAACATAGAAATTACGAGCAATTATAATATTGAAATATTCACAAACCAGACTGATTATCATATTACTTTATCTGATGATCAAACTTTAAAATACAATTTCCATTCAAAAGTGTTCTGTTCTTTTTAACTTCAGCGTCAAATGAATATGAACCTTCTCTTCTCTTCTCTTCCTGTCTAACTTTATTTGCTTAGATATAAGCACAGTATGAATGACCATAGTTTGATACTATATTTTCTTATACTTCCTCTTAACAACTAATAAAATATTACTTTTAACTAATAAAAATAAATATAAACAAAATTTTAAAATAAAATAATAATATTATTGATTATTAAGAGGAAGTGTGAAAACATATGGTTTTTTAGCAGCAATTATACACTATCATCATTTCAGACAAAATCTGATCTTCATTCCTCTCCACCTGTTTCTGTTTCGGTAGGTTTGACTATTGCTTTAATGAAAGAAAGCAGTGTCTTTATCCATAGAGCCAATTGGTTCACATCTACTGTTCACTGTATGCATATCAATCTATTTTGATTGGGTTTCTATTGGAGAAAAGCGTGATGGTATTAGTTAATTTATTTTCTCATTCCCAAGAACGAATGCTAGTTGAAGGAAAGGGATCTTAATGTCAAAGATAATATTATAACACACGATAAACTTTTCTCAAAGCACCCTAAATGATATAAACGCTATTTTGTTCATTTTTCTGTAAGTAAAAAGGTTTATTATTACTTTTACCATGACCCTCCTTGGAGAATGGAAGGTTTTGAAGTTCATTGACATTGTCAAGAAATTGAAGAGGTAGAATTTTGGGAGCGTGACAGGAATGCCTATCATCCTCATGCATTAATTATGGTTAATATAGTCATAGGATAGCAACAATATGGGGCCATTACATGTGAATCAACCAGCCCGCGGCACAACATATACTTTTTCCACAAGGATTCACGATATTTTTTTAACTTTTTTCTTTTTTTATGATTGTGTAGTAAATCTTACAAATTAACTCTACAGATCATGTTTAACAAAAGAATCTGTGTCATTCCACAACAATGCTGCAACTTTTTGACCTAAGTTGTGAATCTTGATTGGTATTAGATTCTTGGGCAATTTGGCAGTGGCCAATGCCCAGTTCGCTTTACCTTTTATAATTAAAAGCGCTCATTGACCTAATTCTTAAATTTCCTGTTATAATTCTTGTCTATTTTGTTTTTGTTATTCATAAATATCCTATGTCATTTTTAATACATTTATCTGTAAATATAGCCAAATCAGTTCTAAATAAAGTGTTGAATGTTGAATCTAAACAGGTGAGGTCAAATCAGTTCAAGTTTTGCCAAAACCATAGCAACTAGTACCATCCATTAAACTATGTTACTGAAATGATAGTAAAAAAGGAAAAGATCAAATGGTCCAAAAAGATCAATCAAATCGTCTTAAACTAAGACTCCGTTTCCATCTCACTTTCCGACGTGACTTAGTTTAATAAATTTTTGCACCTACCACGATGAAACACAGATTTTGGTAGTTTTCAAAACGGGAAATTCATATTTCCATTATGTTTGAAAACTCATTGAATCAGAAAAAAAAATACATTATGCTGATGAGCTAAAAGAAATATGCTGAGACAAAACAAATAAATTATCTTTTAAATCAGTACGGAAAACAAAGAATTTTAATTTGACTTGTAATAAATCTTCTAGTACTATTAAAATCCTTTGCGGAAATAATCCAAAATGACTATAAAAGTCCACACCGTTAGTTGAAAAGATGACTCTACAATATTACAAAGATGAATCATGATCGCAATGCTGAACTAGAGTAACTAGTATGGAAAAAGAGATAACATATTTTGCTTTAGGCAATGTTTGTATTTTATTCTGAGAGTAATAAGTTAAAATGGGTTTCTGAAATTGCAAAGTAAAAAAAAATGAGAAAGCATATGAGTGAGTATTTCAGGAAGCGATGATGATTCAAAAGTGGATATTTAGAGATTCGAAAGTTATAAGGATAGCCACTACCCTTATATAAATGAACTAAATTTTATTTTTATATAAATTTTTAATTTATATTGGTCTATATAAATGCTTTTTTTCTGCAAAATATACTGCAGAAACGCAGGTAAAAGGGGCCCTAAAAAGCAGTACGGAGAAACTCTCCCACCGATCGCGCTCAAACTCTTGATCAGCAACCCTCAATTCTCTGCGGTCCCTGTCATGCTCAAACTATTCATGTGGCCTAACCCATTCTATTAATTTTTTATTTGAGTTTTTAAATGGAAAAATATTCTTTCACACCACGCTATTTATCTACCTCAATTTGATAATTGCTATTCATAATAATAATTTATGAAGATTTAATTTGAATGTAAAATGTTGTAATACATAATGTGGGTTGTTCCAAGGCTTTCTGTAGTCTCACTTTCACCTTCTATACCCCTCATATAGAGGTAAGATGGGTGTGGAAGTTAAGTGCAATTCTGAGCTTTATTTACTTCTGTCTTTCCCTTTTCACTCCAACATTCCAATATTATTTTTTCATTGCTTCTCATGTTTTCCTCTTTCTCACACTGGGATACTACATAGCGTTGTATGTTGGCATGCATATATATATATATATATATATATATATATATATATATATATATATATGTGGAATGTTGTGTTAGATTGAGAAAATACAAGGTGGTGGGACCGAGATCACAGCTCCGATGAATATGCTTCTCTTATATCTACAGCACATGCTAATTCATATATATGGGTTTGGTGTGCCATATCTTCACTGTTTTGGTGAGTTCTCATTCAATTGTATCATTGGTGGGGTATTTTGGCTATCAAAGTGGAAGGTTACAACAAAATGTGACTTATTAAGAAATGAGATTTTCCCCTATAGTTCGAAACCTACTTTTTTACCTGCATTTTAATAAATATTACATTAAAATAATAATAATAATAATAATAATAATAATAATAATAATAATAAATATAAATATAAATGTTATAATAATTTATGAAGTTGTAATTTGAATGTGAAAGAAAAATAGTAGTGCAAGAACATTTCTCATTACTCTCTCGGTTCATACAATAAGCACCCTTTCTTTTACATTTTGCCCTCATCACGCACCCTATCCACTTAGCCTCACAAAACCCATACCCCATCTCTTACGCCTCGGAAAAGGGACGTTCTAAATAAAAAATTTACTTTCTTGATGACCGTATTATCTTAAAAGTAAGTTCTGAAGTGGTTGGTGAATTTTCAAAACATTTCTTTTTTCCATAGGATCTGATTTATTGTCACTCTAAAAAGTGTATGATCCAACTTTGTAAGGCAAAAACTAAAGTCCCCTGACTCTGCTAAATCTCTCTTACATCATGTCACTTAAGCCTAACCTCACGAAGTAATCTACTTTGACACCACGGTAGCAAAATGACACTATCTCCCTGATTTTTATAATAAAATATTATATTTTAATAAAAAATATTATTTTTTAGTGTCAAGGTTAAAAAAAAAATATTATTTTTTAGTGTCAAGATAAATTACTGTGTTCAGTGTCAATGTATCATCCCTCCAACCCAACCTACTACATTAGTTATTATTAGTCATTATAATGTGGACAAAAATGGAAATATACTGTTTCACACCACGTTCTTTTATTCACGTCAATTTGACAATTGCTCTTCATGTCAAAGTGTATCACAACTCTTCTTAAACGCCTCTCACCTTCTATATCCATCATATGGAGCCAAGATGAATGTGGAAGTTCAGGTGAAACTCTGAGCTCTGTTTACTTCTTCCTTTCCCTCCTCACACTATTTACTTCTTCCTTCGTTCCTCACACCTCAACTATGTTGATTCCAATGTTATTTCTCCTTCTCATATTGCTTCTCATGTTTTCCTATTTCACACTGCTGCGATACTACAAATCGTTGTACGTATGCATGTATATATATTTAGACATGTCAATCATTTCTAAATAACTTGTTTCAGTGTTCATAAGCTTTGTAGTATCTTTTGTTAAATTTAGTAATAATACATTCTAGTATCTAATTTACTATATTTAATAATATCTCTTAGACCATTAGTCACCATTAAATCGTCACCCAATGCTTTCAAGTGGTCACAGAGTTCTCCTTGTCAAGTACCTCGGAAGACAGAGTGGATCCTCACGCCGGCTCCATGGGAAACGGCGACGACGGCGATGGCAGGCTTGTTGGCGTACAAGGAGTCGGAGAGAGAAGCAGAAGAAGTAGAAAGGGGCAAAGTTGTGGCTAAGTGAAGGCAACTTTGTGGGGTTTTTTCCCATTCTGAGGCAACTTTGTGGGTTTTTTTTCCATTCTGACGTAATTTTTTCACAAAATTTTGAGAATGGGCAAAAATTGTTTTTATTCCCGCTACGGAAAAAAACCACTTTGTGGACTAGGAACGCGTACTTTGGTTCAAGAAGTTCCACTTTTTCTTGTCCCTGGCGGGTTTGGGAGTTTAGTTCTGCTATTTCTTGGCTCCTATGCGTCGCAGGAGAAAGCTCATGAGGAAATTGGGAATGAACGAGACAGAGAGAAAAAGATAAGAGCGTAGAATGGAAGTGGTTGAAGAGAATGAGAAGGAAAAGAATGGACGACTTTGGAGGATTTGCCGACGGAGATGACGGTGGCGGCGGTACAGTGGTACTCCTCGATCATGGTCAGGAGGTCTTCGTCGGTGGTGGCGGTTTTACAGGGGATGATGCAGCGTCCATGTCTTTATTGATACTAGAAACAGGGGGAAGGAGATTTTAGAGTCAGACATGTGACTCGAGAGGAAGAGAGAAGGAAGCATGAAGAGAGCAGGGAAAGAGGTGGAGCATCGTCTTCGTTGTAGGGGCCTCAACCTTTCAGCGATGGGGATGACAGTGAAACAAAGAAACAAAAATTATTTTAAAAAAAAAAAAAAAACAAATTTTGTTATTATTTTGGTAGAATGTGATATTATAAAACAGTAATAAGGTGTTGAATAAATATTTATGATTATAAAAATTGGTTGCTTTTTTGATTGTCCTTAGTTGATAGCTAATAATTTTGAGATTTGATTAACCTTTACAAGGTCTGAAACTAGAAGTGTGGGTGGTGTAACAAGTTCATTCAATAACAAAGGTAATGGAACACAGGACTTCAGCAACTCAATCATCATCATCATCATCAAGGGAGGAGTGGGTGGTGTAACAAGTTCATTCAATAACAAAGGTGATGGAACACATGACTTCAGCAACTCAACCATCATCATCGTCAATGGAGGCTGGAGAGTGGGTGGTATAAGAAGCTCATTCAATAACAAAGGTAATGGAACACAGGACTTCCGCGACTCAACCATCATCATCGTCAATGGATGGTGGAGACGTAACCCAATATTGAACTTGCAGGTACGATTCGTAAAAGGATGTAAAGAAAGGGAGAAATACTTTCCAGACACTGACTTTTCGACTAGGAAGAAAATATCCATTTGACGTTTACTAGCATATGTTGCATCATCAAACACATCATTATAATTGTAGCTATATTGATTCATCAAACATATTATTCTAGCTAGCATATGTTGCATCATCAAACACATCTTTATAATTGTAGCTATATTGAGTCATCAAACATATGTAGCTAGCTAGGAAGCTTACATAATAAAAATTGTTCCAGGTGCAACTTCGGATCTTGAAAGCGCTGCAACGCTTTCCTCGTCTGGTGTGTGCTTCCATAGTTCTTGCCACCAGTGTCATATGGACTGCTGAGGCATATATCACAGGTTTGGGAAGAGTTGCCAGAGTGGTTCTATCAGGGGGATCTTGTCTAGGATATTCAGCTGCAGATGCGAATGACCTCTATTCTCACATTTCTGAAGGTAAGATATATATACTTTCTCAAACTCACTCAAAATAATCAATCAAACCTGCTGTACTTGTGTACGTCCTTTTAGTCCTCATGAACTTTCGTTAATTCATTCCTTTTTCAAAACTCAATATTCCCTCCGGATTGAAGTGTACTATCTCTTCTCAAATGTTTTAAAAAAAGGTGTTCCGATACTTAAAAAAAGGCCTCAACCAGAAACGTTCTGATACCACTGGTAGCCATTAAGAAAGGTAGAGTTGTGAGAAAAAACAATAGATACTTGCACCACTGTTTAAAAAGAATAATTCTACTTTGATACTGTTGTAGCAAAATTATACCATTTCAATTTTTATAATAAAATATTATATTTTAATAAAATAATATTATTTTTTAATAAAATAATATTATTTTTTAATAAAATAATATTATTTTTTAATAAAATAATATTATTTTTTAGTGTCGAATGGAAATAAGTTACTGTTTTCAGTGTCAAAGTATCATCCTTGGTTTAAAAGTACTTCATCATTATAACTGTTTTTTTTCAATAAAATATTATATTAGTGAAAGTAGAAAACTAAAATTGTGTCAAAATATAAAATAAAGGCATATGCACGGAAGAAGAAGAAAGGGTCACCAATGTTAGGGGATTTTATTCCTAGGATTTGGATAATCTCACTACAATAAAATAATTATTTAAAAAATAATTTTTAATTATTAAATGAAATAGTTATTAATTATGATCAAAATAATCATCAAATTAAATTTTTATTATTAAATAATTACAAGTAATGATTGAATTTAAGTTAAAAACTAATTTAAAATCTAATGTTATTAGTCACTAAAAATCTTAGTAGTTAATGTTAGATATCAATTGTCTTAGGTCACTAAATTCAATCATTACTTTTATCTTATAGTTATTTAACAATCAAATCTAATTTGATAACTATTTTTATTATAATTAACAATCATTTTATATAATAGCTAAAGATTGATTTTTATTTTTAAATATATTCGATATTTTGATGGAGTTGTATGTATTGATTGAGTTGTATGTATGCAAATTTTCTTATGAATTTGCGTTCAAACAGTCTACAGTTGAGACGTGGGCCACACACTCAGTTTGCTAACTACCAGTCAAATTAGGTACAACTAATAAAAAAAAAAGGAAAAATACATAAACTGTAATTGGAAACTGTAAAAGTGGCATTTCTTCCTTAATTTTATAACTCCAGATAAAGCATTTTCTTTTACTGAAACTTTAATTCATTTAAAACGGTATTCCTCAACATGATTTTTCTTCAATTTTCTCTCCACATTCAACCCCAATTACTAATCATCACACATTTTATATCTGGCAGGAAGAGAAGCTATCAGAAACTCATTCAATAACGAGGGTAACGGCCTCCAAGATTTTCGCAACACGACAATCATAATTGTCGCTTAGCAAAGTCCAACGTTTTTGTATGAATTTAAAGTTTTATTTTTGTGAAAATGGCAAACTTTTTATAAAACCCAATGAAAAATATAAAATTGATCAGTTTACAGTAATTCACTCTCTCTCTAGATAGTAATTCAGTTTGGACTCATTTCTCTCTCTTGTATTATCTGCTTCTCACTGGTAAATTTTGCATGCACCCTATATAAATTTAGTTTGCTGGATGGTGTGCCTTAATTGATTCTTGGAATGTCGCGTTTACATGTTTATTAATTAATGTATTTCCTTAGTTTTGTCTGGACCAAACCATGCATGAAGTAGAAGATATATCTTTACCTTTTCAAAATAAAGCTTTATAGACACCTCCTACCAGTGATTGTTACTTTATTAAGACTGATCTTAAGAATCTCACTATTGATCTCTTAGTTTGAGATTCTCCTCATAAAAGTAGTTCAGTCTGAATAGAAAGTTCTTTATGAGCACTCTAAATATAGTTTGAAATTTTAAGAAGATCCTTAATCCTTCATATCACATGTTCTCCTCATTGTCCGTTGGGAATTATCTTGTTTGGATTTAATTCGTTCATTGTCAGTGTCATGATCGTTTGAATAATTTCGTCGGCGAATAATCCTACAAAAATGAAGGGTTTGATAAAAGATATTTAATTAATGTAGTTTAACTTATCATAGGAGGTTTATTTATGGGTTAACCATTTCAGCTCATAATTGTTCAACCGTGAAAGTCAGGGTTTAACTAAGTCACGTGCCTTTGTTTATTAGATAAATAAAATAAGGTGGGATGAGATAGAATAATCAAAGTGAAAATTACTATTGTGTCAACCTTATTACGAGAATGAACGCTAACTGAAGAATTACTGCTACTGATTCTGATTATTCAAGTATGAATATTAATTATAATAATTAAATACATCAGATTTATCCACATAAAATGAAGAAACAGGTCAATTAATTAATCACCACACATTAGATGCTAGCCAGCAAGCAAGGTTTCTCTTTCTAAAAAACGAATGTAGGTAACAAAAGAAAAGTAAGATTAAAAACCAGTATATGACATAATTAAGAAGAACGGTGATTGAAAAGAAAACAAGTTCACGATACTATAATATAGCCCATCAGAAAGAGAAAAAAAGGAAAAAATATCAGTTTTTTTGTGCAAAACAAGGAAAGGAAAGAAAAGAAAGGAAGATTTTCTGAGAAAGAGAGAGAAGGGTATGTCAGTGTCTGCACCAAATGAGTAAGGAGGGGAGGCAGTCACAGACCAAAAAAACCATCCAGAAGTGTCAAAATATCACTGTTTCCCCTCCTTAATTTTGTCATATATACCTCCTTATAAAAGAAAGAATGAAAAGAACGAGGAAATGAAAAGAAAGATGGAAGGAAGAAAGAAAAAGAACAAGAGAGAGAAAGTTGTTAGTGTAGGTATGTGACTGCCATCACATGAGTAATGAGGGGTCACAGTCATGTCAAAATATGACTGAGAGAAAGAAGGGGGAAAGAAGAGAGCTTTGGAAAGGGAGAAAGAAGAGAGAAAGAATGGAGAAAGAAAGTTGTCAGTGAAAGAAAGAAAAAGAAAGTCGTTATGTGACTGTTGGCCACCAAATGGGTAATTTTATTCTCTTTCCATTATTTTCAATATTTCTTTGCGCTGCTAGTTCTGTGTTTTTTCAATACTCCTAGTCATTGTTTCCCTACATTAATCACATTAATTATTGTCTATGTAGTAGGTTATATTTAATACTTAATGAGATTTTCCCAAAAATTCATGGTTAGCATTCATAAATAGCAATATTTATTATAAATTAGTGTAAGTTTATAGCATGACAAGTCATGTGTTCATTTGTAAGATTATGAGAAAATAATAAAGAACTTGTGAGTGGAACCCATTTTTCCTTCCTTTTGCAGTATGTATTTGTGGGTAGTTGGTTTTATATAGAGCAAGTTCCTGTTCAAGATGCAAAACTTTATTTTGAATGTGCTTTTTGGAATTTAGGGCTTCATTATTTAGTGGGTGGTTATCCAAGCCTAATGTTTCCTTAATTAGCCAATAGAGCAGCTACTCTTGTGCCCCAGCCTAGGGCATTTATTGCTTCATTATTTTTCTCTGTCTACAGCTTGTAGAAGGAAAAACAGATGCCCAATGCACCACCTAACTGGTGTAAGACTACCTAACCCAAAATAACACCCCTACGTGGATCATGAAAAAACAAACAAAGATCTTTACTTGTAATAACACCAAGACGTGGACCATGAAAAAAACACAAATATCCTTACTTGTGTGTTTAACGTAGAATTTCAGAATTTATACAACATTTAAATGTATTGAATTTGAATTTATTTTATTTTAAATTATTTTAACTTTTAAAAACAATCTTGATTGATATCATTTTTCTTTCAAAGTTTTTCAAAAACTTTTCATTTGATATTTACAAAAAAATTATCAATTGACATTTACAAATATAGTTTTCAATTCTAATACAATTATTTAGAATGATTTTGATCAAAGTTATTTTTGAACGGTGATGGTTGGGACCTTTTTTGTTCTCTTTTTCTTATCACGATCGACGAAAAATATTTCACTGCTGACATTGGTGGGAAAAGAAAGTAGTACTAATTAATATTTAGCTGAAAGAGTTTTTCAGTTAACACCGAGAATATTCACAAAAAATAATATCTCTGGTGATGATAAAAAATCATTGCAAACATACGATAAAAAAAAATTACAATAAAAACTTATTAAAAAAATATAATTATCCTGACATTGACCGATCAAACTCTAAATAATATTGAGCAACAAATTATAGTAGTCTACAAAAAATTATAACAACTTAAACTATAAAATAAGTCCTACTAACAGAGTAAAAAATCATAATTAACATCAACTAAAAAGTAATAACATCAATAATGTCTCGATCATACTCAAGTTAATAACACCCTAACTAAACTTAAAGTAAGAGAAAACCATGAAAAGCAAAACATAAATTTGAAGATAAAAAGAATTTCAAATTCTTATTTTTTTAAATAAAATTTGAAATGATGTAATTTTAAATAATATAATTTTTCTAATGAAATTCTAGAATTCAGTTTCTTTAAAAATTTCTTACCTATATCATATATTTTGTCACAAAACATTTTAAATTTTCTTAAAAAATAATCACCCTCTTAAAATTTCTCTTCTAAACACATAATAAATTTCTAGGAAGAAATAGAATATTTTTGAAATTAAATTTATTTCTATAAATTTTCTTCAGTATTATGATTCCATGATTTAGTATTTTTTCTCCCGAATTACAAAACTCTGGGTCAGTATTTGTTACCTTTTATAATTAATAACAGTGCTGATTATCAGACTAATTCATGGGCTGGACTCTGGAATAAGGGGTATTGTTTTCGGCCCAATTAATCCAAATCCTCGTTTTGCACTTTTATACCCCTTCTCTTCACTGTTTTTATTTTTTTTTTCAAATTTGATGAAAACTAATTTCTGTGATATAATTTTCTTAATAGATTGTGAAAAATAAATTCTTCAAAATGGTCCTTTTAAAAAATATGTTTTAACAAATATACGGGCAACGCAAAAAAAAAAAAAAATCAGAAATCCACGTAAATAGTATAAGCCTTTTTTACCCAATTCCATAGCCACAACGCTATGAGCTGTCTTGCTTAAAAAAAAAAAAAAAGTGTTTCTTGCTGGTTCAAGTCGTTATAAAATAGTACGAGATAATACTGAGTTTTTTACAAAAAGAAAGTATTCTTACACAAAAAAAAGTTATTCATCTACAAGTTGGCTATCTACAACTTCATTGTCTAGGTCAAATTAGGTTGCTTGGAGGTTAGAGAAAAAAAGAAGAGCTTCCTTCATAGCTTATATAAAATCAGCTCTTTTGTAGTTGGGTTTTTTCCTCTTTTCACTCTGATTTCATTTTTTGAAAGTTCTTCAACTTTCTCCTTTAGTAATTGAAGTTGAGTATCCATGTCTTGTAATTTTCCTCAGATGATTTCAACCTTTTCTTCAAGTACCCAACATTAGCATTAAGTCATTTATTCAGACCTTGGCATTGGAAAAGTTCTAGTTCCTTGGCAGCGAAGGGTGAGTCTCTTTTGGAATTTTCTTTGAGCAACTCATGTACTTGCTTTTCCAATTCAGCGTTCTTGCTCAGTAAGTCCGAATGGCCTCAGACAACACTCTTGAAATGTTCTGGTGTAAAAGCAGTCCTGACCACCAATCATCGCCATCAATTCGGCATCATAAGCACTAGGAAAACTACTAACACCAAGCAGATTTTTTCCCCTCATGTTCATGTGCCAGTATGATTTGGAGTCAGGGCCTGTGGTAGAAAGATGGTCCAATCTCATAGTTGTTCCTCCCATCTGAGAGATGATCCCTGGAAAGGGAAGATTTCGAGTTGGTACCACATTAATAATAGAAAAATAATTAACACTGAAAGTAAACAGAAAATCAGCAAAGTGAAAGTTAAAATAAAGTAAAATGAGAACAAAAGAAAAAAATAAATATATATATAAAGAAAATGAAGACAAACTTCTCTTTTATTTGTTTCTTCATTTTCACTTTAGGTTACCTTTTTACCAGTCTTACATATATAAAGTTAGAACTTTGTGTTGATGAGTTGTCCTTCTTCAATCATCCATTTAAACTATATCTTTAAGGTATAAATTACTAAAAATATTCACGTAACCGGTTTTAAATTCGTATAATAACTTACCGAGCACTGTTAGTATAATTTAGAATTTTTCATTTCAGTTTTTATAGGATAAAGAAACTGTTCAGTGTCTTGAAGAATAGTTAAAAGAAATATTATTTTTTAAAAAAAAATTTTTTTTTTTGTGTATTTTAAAATTTGAAACTTATAATTATTGTTTACAGTTTTTTCCTCTTAAAATTTTCCAAAGTTACCCCATCCTTTGCTGACAAATTTTTACTTTAGTTTATTTAATAGCTTCATATAGTTTTCTGTTTAAATATAATAAATTTAAATTTCTCCACTATAAATAAAATTAATTATCTTAGAATGGTTTTTCATAAAACGAAACAAAATATAATATAATTGTGATTATTTTTATATAAATATATATATTAAAATAATTTAATTATCATTACTGTGCCCCTAATAAGAATGGATTCTGATTATAATTACAAACAAAAATAGAAATACCAAAAAGTCTGGCTGCACCGCTTCATCTCGTTTACGGGATTAATTATTAATAGACTAAATCTTACCCTTATTCTTTACCTTTTTGAGTTTTTAAAGTTTCATATATTAAATTTATAATATGATATTTATATTTTAAAAAATATTTTAATTCTTCTAACTAAAAAGTTAGAACTTCAATATAATATTTTATGATTTTTTTGAAAAAAATTGTTTTAGTCCTTTTTAATCAAAACCCTAAAAAGATTATCAGACAATCAATTTTCTGAATATATTTAATATTTTTTTGTGTTGAAATAAATTAAAATAAACTTTTTAAAACATGTAAAGTCGATTTATAAAATTTTGTGTACTGGGACACATAAATCCGCAACTCACCGTCACAAACTCTTGTCTCCATTTTTGCTGCTCATTATTTCCTTTTCCTACTATAACTAATTTTGACCTTATATAAACTATGGTCACTTTTTTCTTTCAATAACTATTCTTAGTGAATAAGACAGAGACCATAATCATACTTGGAGTGGAGTCTTTGACCACCGGCGGCTTAAAAGACTATATATAATATAGAACCAAATGAATCCTCTAGATCCTAGAGGGGCTGGTCTTATCCTCTCTTTATAGACATGAAAAGAGATCTAGAAAGCATGAATCTGAAAATGGCGTCACTTTTTCTATCAAAAATGCTCTCTTCTTCTGTTAATTTTTCAGTTTTTGATATAAGTCAAACCAGCGGATGTAAAGTGGTGAATTCATTCAACAATCAGGGCAAAGGCAGTCAGAACTTCACCAATGCCAAAATCATACTTACTGGAGGCTGCCGCTGTTGCTGTTCCTCGTTTGATTTGCATGGTATCATTAAACTAAACAAATACTCTCTTGCTGTTTTTGATTTCTTTGTTAGTTTGTTTATTTATTTATTTTCTGTTTTCTGTCTTTCTCAGGTACAGGTTCTCCTAATCGGACGTCGACAAAATTCCCCTTCACTTCTAAATCACCGTTCGCCAACAAAATTTTTAGATTCTCCATAGCCACTTTCCACTGTTGACGACAAAGACATTCCTGATGGAAGCTTCTTCCACCACCGGATTCAATTATGGTGACGTCTTTGTATGTCTCCTTTTGGGAATATATATGATTTTCGATATGCAGATTAGATCTGAATGTCTGTGCCTTATTTTGTGTTCAGCACCAGGTCTAAAGTATGTGTAATGAACAGAGTCTTTGAATTATTTGGGAACTTTGTTCTGATTAACCTTAACTCCTTTGGATTTGATTTATCTTCCTTGAGTCTGCATGTCTATATATTGTTCTCTTAGGCATTAGACCGTCGGGGGTAACAAGAGAATAGATAAATGAGATCATGAATTCTCAGGACAGACTGCTTTCTGTTGGTACTAGGTTTGCAGTGTTACAGGGCTATATGAATTAGCTTTTTTGGTTTCTAAATTATTGTTGGGATTGGAGTTTCAGTAACCAATCATGAGCTATGATAGACTGATACTTCAATCTGTATCACATGTTCATTATGCAACGTGGTTTGATATGAAATTTAATGCAATTGAACTCATTGTTTAACTTATTCCCCAGTTGAAAAAAATTAGTAATTTAATGTATTTGACCTGGTGCTGCAGGTTCTTTAGGATTTGGCCTCTTAAGTTTCAGGTTTGCTAAAGGATTTCTAATTTTGAATGCACTCTCCTCAGACTCTCTGGAGCTGTGATGTGCAAATTATAGTTTGATCCACAAGTAACTATGAATTCAGTTCTTAATGCTAATTACATCAAGTAATTTACATGTAAGTACTTTCTTTCACCTTAGAGTCTTTAATCTCTTATCTCAGATATAACTGATTGGGACCTTGGCCGTGTGAATCCAATATAGTTCTCTTTCTTGTAAGACTATTTTAGTACCAGAATTGTAACCAAATAGCTGGAGGGCCTACGAGTCCTTGTGTATCTCGTTCTTAAACCAGTTATGTATGTGACTTATTATCTGTTTTAATATATACTTGAAAATTCAGTTTGTTATACACAATATATGTGATTTATGTAATAGAAGAAATTGTAGTTGATAGTTCTTCCTCTATTTTGGCATTATGCTTGAGTGGTTTGGGATGTGCTATGGTTGTTTCCCTTATAATTTTTTTTTTCTCCATTCCCGTGGTAAAGGTGAAGATAGTTCTGTTTTCCCCTGCATTACTTTTCTTTAAGTATTGTGAATTTGGACAAGGGAAATATTGTTTCAAGCATTTTTGAAATTCCCTCTGTGTTCCAGGCATTGTCTGAATCAAGTACTCACTTACTAATTTTTTAATATTTGATGTTTCAGGAAACCAAAGTATTGGAAAAGGTGTCATAACAAAGTCATTCAAGAACGAGAGTGAAGGCACACAAGACTTCTTCAATGCAACAATCGAAATTGAAGGGTGTAGTTGTGCCTCAACTAGCAAAGTTAGAATCGGTGTGATAGCAAACTCATTCAACAACAAAGGCAATGGCATCCAGAACTTCAGCAATGCCACAATCATAATCATCAACGGCTGTTGTTGTGGTTCAGTTGATTTGCATGGTATCGTATTTTACTGTTTCTTCGTTCGAGCCCTTGTTGTACTACTACTTATCCTCCCAACTAGAGTTCAACATCCGTCTAACAATATTGGATTCAACTCGTTCCAATGCTGAGGCCAATTCCCCTCCAAGGGGACCTCCACTCCCCAATAGCATTCATTCATGGCGTCACCTACCATGTCCTTGTCTTCTACTATGGAAGCTTCATTCACAACCATATCCAATTTTCGCGAGATCTCTGTATGTTACTCTTTCATTTGCCATGTTGATTTGTACTAAATTTTCTATTTGAAATATATATCTGAACATGCATGCTCTTATTATTTTATGCTCACACCAGAGTTGGAAATATTCCAAAGAAACTCCACGTATTAAAGATCTACCTTGAGTAATATAAAGAAGAGAAATAGAAAACTGAGAATGAAGAGTTGATTTGAGTATACTTATCACAATTCATTAAGTTTTTTAGATGTACAAGGGATTTAGATAATTGTCTACAATGAGAGGATTTATAATTTTATCCTCGAAAAAGTAATATGAAAGGATTTGTAGTTTTATCTTTGTAAAAATTGTATTAGAAAAGTTGTAATTTCATGCTCTGATAAAAATTCCATTTTAAGTAGTGAAATACTTCTCTTATTAAGACTTGAAGTATCAAATCCATGTTAAATTAAATTCGATTATGTACTTTTGTATTATTGTGTGATTCTCAACATTTGTGAGGATTCAAACTTTATGTCAATATATGCATGATATAAATGAAGGATAGAAGTTGAGTCTTTTTGTATATGTGGGTCCTGGTTTGGTGATCGATTCTAAAAGATACTTTTTAAAGTTTCTAACTAAAATATTTAGAATTTTAGTGGTTTTGCTTACGATGAATGGTGTATTTTACAGGTTGTAGATGATTTTTTTTTTCACTCCAAGATCTTAATTATTAAAGTGTGTATTATCTCTAATCGATTTTAAATACGAGGATATTTCATACTTTTTTTTCCCTTCTTAAGACTATATTAGTTTTATTAAATTTGTATATTAATGATTAGTAGATAAGTGAGGTAATATGGAAAATGCTTTCTCTAGCAAATTGCTATTTTCAACTAACTCTTGGCCTTAATGCAATGTCGAGGTATATGTAACGTAGTTTATCCAGCTCTGTGAGGTTTATAGTACATGTCTTTTGAGACCTGATGTTGGGTTTTGGTACTTGAGTCAGCAAATGGGCTTAATCCATCAAACTGTGCCCAAATCCTTCATATATGGTCTTGAACATTTTGTTTGATCTATTTGGAATTTGTGTTGTGATTAACTTTAACTCCTTATGATTCAAGAACAAGGATTCTAGTAACATGAAATTTATATAATATGTGCTAACATATGATTAAAACAAATTTAAATTAATTATATTTTTGAATGATTCGACAACATTTTGTAGGGTAGATTGCTATGTAAATACTAGAATCAGAATTCTTTAACAGTGAAATTTTCTTTAAGTTCGGGTACATGTTCAAGGCACTGTCCTGACTAACTAATCGTTATATTTTTTGATGTCTTACAGGAAGCGGAAGTATTGAGCACGGTTTTATATTTGATATCTTACAGGAAGTGGAAGTACTGAATACGGTGTGGTAAACTCATTCAACAACGAAGGCAATAAGTTACAGGACTTCAGCAATTCAATAATCATAGTTGGAAGCTGTAGATGTACCTCAACTTGTGTGGGACTCAAGACTCATCAAACTGGTTTGATGAAACAAAAATATTGAAACTTGATAGAGACATGTTAAACTTTTTGGTGAGATGAGGCCATATTGTTTTCAAACAGTTATTGACAGAATAACCTTTGGAAAACAAAATGTTTTCGCACTTTAAATGAACTTGATAATTGAGTGGTCCCCCAGAAGCAGAACCAATTTGTATTTTGATTATTTAAATGTACAGCAACTTTCTTTCATATCGTTGGCTCCACAATGTGACTCAATCCTTGATTCCAGTGCTTCTTTGGTCTCGGCTTAGGACACTTCTGGTCCCATTAATTAAGGGTCAGGGTGGTTCTGTCACAAGTGTCTCTTCTTAGTATGTTGGAGTGAGAACCAGAATGATGATTATTATGATTGAGATAGTGAGGAATGAGCCACCTTGTTTTCAAACGGTCATGACAGAATAACCTTTTGGAAAACAAAATAGCCATTAACCAATAGGTTAATATTTTGAAAACCCTATTTTAATGACACCTCCTTTGACAATTTTTTCTGTAATAATATACATGTGAATAAATAAAAAAATAAATTTTATTGTTATTGATATAAGAGAAATTAGTTATATTCGATATAAAGTTGTCAAAACATTTTTTTTTAATATTTAGCATCTTCAATAGGAGTTAGGAAATGGACAGTAGCCCATGAACAGGTCTGACCACTCTTGCCTCCTAGCTCTATATAAGACCTAGTTATTTTTCCTTTTTATTGCCTTATGTCCCTTAATACGAGATTGCATAGTTTTTTAACTTCATGTATAACATTATTATTAAAGAGATTTTCCATTTTTAGGATATAAATGTTTATCCTTTTCGTAATTGTTTTTTAAATTAAAATTATTATTAGTAAAAAAAACTACCTACAATAAAATTATAAAAATTATTTATATTTATTTTTATAATTACTTTTTATAAATTTTTAAATAATCTTTTATATTAAAATTTATTTATATTATTATATGGAGAAAATACATTATTTGGTCACCTTCTATCATGTCATCTTTTAATTGAATAATTTTATCCTTTAATGAATAAAAACATTTTATTTATTCATTTAATAAAATAAATAACTAAATATTTTTTTTTAAATAACAGCCACATAAATTTTTAATATTATTTTTACAAAATTATATATATATATATATATATATATATATATATATATATATATATATCTTTTAAATTGTATTTTTTGTATTTTAATTAATAATTCATAAAAATAATAAAATTATATATTTTTTAATGTAATAGAAAAATATGAATATGCATATGGGAAAGCTACTAGTTTTGTTTTAATGAGAATAAATCTCAAAAGTTGCTTAAACAAGTTTTGTATCATATATTAAATAAGCTTTTCATCAATGTAAGATTGTTCTACTCTGGAATAAAGTTCAAAAATAATGTAACATGAGTGCTTTTTTTATATCTGTGAATTTTCTTTGTATTTCACCTCATACTTATGAAAGTATTAACTTCGATTTCAAACATGTGGTGGAATTGGAGAGGTTTGTCTTTTTGAAGTAACCTTTCATACATATAATTAGAATTTTAATTTTAATTAACATGTGTTTGATGTTATCATGCAATATCTGGAAACACAGTTTAGCCACTGAGTCATGAACATGATGTCAAATTCAAATTTCAATTCAACCTTGTTATTGGTTAGAGTATGGTTACGGTTTAGGCTAAGCCGAAGTTTACCAAATTAACTTATCACTTCATGTCACTTTCCAATTGACTAAGTTAAACTCGTTTTTAACTAATTTATCTGAAAAATATTAGTTTGAGACTGATGTGGGAAAAAACATCTATTAATGCTTTATATTAATAAAATATTATATATTAATAAAATAATAATATTTTATAATATCAAATGTAAATAATAGTATTAAAATATCACTATTCAATTTATCTCACCATGGTTTAATTTTTTTTTACAAAACTATGGAATCATTATTCATTAACTCCTGTGATTAAAAGTACTCATCGGCTTCAGTAATTCATGGGCTGGACTCTGGAACAAAGGAAATCTCTTGCATTATTTTATAGTCAATATACTATTCAAACCCCTGATTTGCTTCGTTCACCCATCCCTTTTCACATTATTTTAATCTTACGCTCAAGCTTTACACCCCTTTTTTTTGGCAAATTTATTGGAACTTTTTTCTTACGTTCTAATTACAAAAAAAATAATTTATGCAATAGTTCAAAGAACTAATTATATTTTTTTCCAGACAATATCTCCTATGAGCCTAAAACTTTAGGTTTTACTCAAGACTTTTTGCCAAAAATTTCTGCACAAAGATAAATGGGGGATGCCAAGGAGGTGCAAACCGTTATAGGTATTTTTTACTATCACTGATAGAGGTAAGATACCCAAATAAATACTCAATTTCATAGCTAACAATGAAAAAAAAAAAAGAATTCACACCAAGATGAAATCCATAATAATATATAGAATATGTAATTTAATGAATATTTATACTGAAAAACATAAAGCATTTTAACTATTCAATTTTTAAAAGGATAAGTAAGATATCATTGAATCTCAAATCCTAGAATCTTATCTTTAATACTAGTTTTAATTTGTTTACATTATCTGTTACTGAATTTTTACGTACTATTTAAATTAAATGAAAAATAAATAAAATTGTTCGTAAAAAAACTATCAAATAATTGAAGAATTTTTTAAAGTTTAATTTTAAATATTTGTTTTTTTTTATTAGAAGTATTTGTATTAATATTTAGGATGCAGTTTTATTTAGATTATACTTTAGGATAAACTTTTTATCTCAGCTTATATTCTAAATAATAGTATCTAAATTTTACAAATAAATAAAATATATAAATTAATAGCATGTAGTTTTTTTAAATGTGTTTCTAACTTGGAGGAAATGGGAAATAGAATGAATTTTTAATGGAACTCCAATATAGCCAGCCAATAACAATAAGATAAATAAATAAATTGTGTTGTTTTACCAAGAAAGTGAGTTAGTGAAATATGTTAAATTACATTTAATATAGATTTCACATCACTTTTTCAACTTTTATTTAAATGTAAGGGTTCTATAAACTCTGTGGTTAGTGTTTTCTTCTATGGTTGGCAAAAATATATTTTTCAAATAGAAAATTTTTTATTTATTTATATAATTTAGGATTTTAAATTTTAAGTAATGTGACTCAGTTTCACTTAGATCTCAACTTTATAATCTTATATATAACTTTGATAATAAGATGTTCTTATATATCACTTTTTATAATTGTAGTTGTCTTGATTTTTTTTATATTGAGTATAAATTTATCTTTTATACTTATCTAAAAAATATAAATATTTAAATAGGTTATTATTTTAAAAATACTTAAGAAATTGTTTTCAGAAGCAAATAAAAAATATTTTGGCGTTTAACTATAAGTGATGATAATATATATACTTATTTTCAAGTTTGAAATCGAATAAAATTTAAATATTTTTTTAAGATTTAGACACATTTTTAATGGTTAAAATGAATTAATATAAATTTTGGTTTTTTTTATGTGTTTTTTTCTCTATTTTTTAAAGTAAAAAATAAAACGTTTATGAGAAAAACAAATTTAAAACACGATTTAATTCATTTATTGTATCTTCTCATATTTCTAATTTTAAAACACTCCTAAGAATATATTTTATTATTTTTGTTGGAAATTATAAAACTGAGTAACATTTTTAATTTGATAAAACTTATAACTTTTGTAGAGTGTAATTGTTGGGAAAATTAAGAAAAAAAATTTGTCTGTGAGACTATAATCACACTTCTGTACCTAACACTAATATCTGTAAACTAAAAAAATAGTTACTATTAAGATAGAAGAGATAATGTTACTAGGCGAAATCAAATACTTATGTTGATTAAATAATTTAGATTTAACTGTATTCTTATTTTTTTTTTAAATTGAATTAATTTTACTGTCTCTCAAATTTAAATTTTATATTTAATCCCTGAATTTTAAAAATTACATTAATGCAGTCTCTTTACACAAGTGTATCTAATATACAGTATTAAATTTAATATTTTTACAAATTTTGACTTAAACACGTGTAACACTGAAAATATTAAATTTAAGATCTGGAATTCTGAATCCTAAAAGTAATAAATATTTAATTATATAATTAAAGATTATGAAATTTATATAATATTTCACCTTTAAAGCAGAACTTGTAAAAGGATTTAAAAATAACATGACACGTTGAGAAGGATGTCTTATAACACCACTCTGCATAACTCACAGTTCTAAATGGGACCCACCGAGAGTTACGTGTCTATGTTTAGCATATGTTTAGCATACGTGGCATATCTGACCCCTATAAACAAATACTGCTGGTAATTATCATTATTATAACTAATTACTATTATTTAGTCCTATTAATTAATCATCATGCTACTACCGTGAAAAGAAGATACTGCTCACACTCAACACTGTTTAAACTTCTTCATTCAAGCCACGTGGTACGTAGCAGGTGCCTCAAATATATGGGCCCTGAATTTTATTATTTTATTTTATGTCTGTGATAGTGTTGTCACTATTTATCACTTAAAAAAATATAATGTATCATGTTTTCTTCAGTAATACTCTCACTAAATAAACACATAAAATAAATGTATAGTTTACTTATAACTGTAAACACTACAGTTTAATCGTTTATAGAATAAAAATATTTATACTAAATGAGATTATTTCACCATGAAAAACTATATAATTATTTATTGTCCTGTTTTGTTTGGAGGAAACTCTCATAGTGGTAGTTACTATGTGTATAAATGAAAAAAAAATAAAAAATCAATGTATAAAAACATAAAAAAGGATACAATTATTTTTTAACATTTTCTCAATTAAAATGTGGAGAAAGTGTTAAAATTCAGCCATAAAACTATAATCAATCAAAATAATTAATATTATAATATTAAACAATAAATAAAATAAAATAAGTTTATTGAAACTTCTACAATTTATTTTAATATATTTTAATTTTGAAATACAATATTTTTATTTATTACAATTTTATATTAATTTCCTATTTTAATTTATATTTTTTATTTTAACTTGAATTTAGATTTTTCAAATTATTTTTTACATTAAATTATTTTATAAATCATGTTCTAAATATATTAATATATCAATCAAATCATTCACAAATTTCAATAAATTTTTCCTTAGTTTTTCTACATATTTCAATATCTTTCTCTTAATCTATACAATCTCATTTATCACTCACTTTATCTTTATTTTCTTTCTTTTCTATTTTCTCAAATCCACATGCTAATTAACACATACCCTGTACAATAATCAAATATGAAATGAAAGGAATAAATTAGTTACACGTAATAAATAGTAATAGTACAGAAAATCTTTGAGACGAATTAGGGTTGGTTCGAGGTGCATAAATGTATCATAGCAAAAGCCTTGAAGGCAATTGGCTATTTTATCTTTTTTGGAAAACAAGGTAGGTTACTTACTTGGGACCAACCCTAGGCACAAGATTACCATATGATGCTAGCCACGTGGACAATAGCATAATGAGGGTACCAGAATCAGTATGATTCTGTTCTAAAATTGTCACAATTTATGTTTCCTTTATTAGGTGAGACCAATTGTTCAGTTAGCCATTGATCACTGTGTAAAATTAAACTTAAATCATCTTACCTACACCTGCAACTTGATAGATTGAAAGCAAGTGCATGTGCATGACCATAAATAAATATTGATGATTCATAATGAGAAGATGGTAGCTGGTGCAGTACCCTTTGATGGTTTTTCTTCAAATAAAAGTAGATTATTATTAAATTGACCATGAAAGATTTACAACTGATTCTAATTTTGGAGATCCAACAACTGGATCAGTCTTGGCTTTCAGTGGAAACTTGCTCTGTGTTTGATGATATAGTCCCATGTACTCGAAACTTCCTTCGAAAACAAAGGTAGTCCAATTGAGTCGCCAAGAAGAAACCAAAAAGATAAACCACAGTGCACCATACTCATGTTCATCGTGACCACACTTTACAATTATTATTCCTTTGCCCTTTGCTTCTTTAAACCTTTATCTTTCCACCTTTGCCTTTTCTTCCCCCAAGTGCTTCAATAATATAGTAAGAGCCACAGATCATGAAAACGTGTTTTTCATATATATTCATTGCTGTACATGTATCTACTGTATACACCTGACATTGACTTCTTGTTTCCGTGAAGTCCTTCAACCAGGGAACACTTGTGAAAGGGAAATTATGAGAAATAACTTTCTCATACACACAAATAGTTTCTTTTTGTGTTTAACAAAGTGAGTCTGTTTAAGTAGGGGAAAATAAAAATAAAAGAGAAAATCGACTTGTCCTTGTTTATTATACTTTCAATATATCAAAATATTTTTACAAAAGTAGTGTAATTTGATTCAAAAATTGCTAAACTAGTATTTGCTGAAAAATAGTACATGGAATGGTGAATTTCAAAAGTGATCGTACTTCTCATATACAAATTATTAAATTTCATTTTACTTTTAGATGAGATTTGCCGTATGTATATGAAATACTTCTTTTAGCTTACTTTGATAGTAAATGAACATCAGAAAGATATATATATTCTTTGTTGGGGTGCTGTTTGTGAATGATGGTTCTCATACTTGTTATATATTGTTTTAGAACTTAATTAAGACTGCCGGGTGTGATAGGAGTTGTTTTTTCTTTGTTGTATTTTGTTTATAATAAGGTTGGAGTTCTTTTTAAGTATTTTTAATAATTTTATGTCTAGCTGTTTAAAAAACAAAAAGGAAGATCAATATAGAAAGCTTATATCCTCGTATCCGAAAGTGTGTTTTAGTTTATGTAATTTTTTATGGTCCTAGCCCTAGCGTGATAAAATATTGTCTTGGCTGAGTTAAAATATATATGAAAGCGTACTTCAAATTCTGCTTTACATAATCACTGTGAAAGGCCGCATGAAATATAAGGTCAGAGGATGATAATCCAAACAAAAATGTCCCATCATTTCTTGAATATAGAAAGTTGAAAGAAGAATGGTAGTTATTTCCTACTCTCAGTTTACAAATATATCTCCAGGAAAGTGACAATAAATGTAACTTATATGACATAATTCAAGTGCACCATCTGAAAGCTTTGTTCTGCATTTACCACCTACTTAAGAAATGCAATCATAGACTTAGAGAAGGTGACCTATCTCAACATTAAAGAGCTTATGGTCCCCCTCCTTTGTCTTTTAACCAAACTCACTCAGTTAATGCTGTTCAAAATAATTACTTTGCTTATGTTGCACCAAAAACTTATTAGTTAAGCTATCATACATATTAGAATAGTTCTTTGGTTAATATATACTATTGTAGTATTATGAGCACACATAAGTAGTTAACTAAGTCCAAAAAATTAGTGGAAGGTAGGTGCACTTTAAGCACTAAGATATACCTACTAAAACTGATATCAGACATAAAAATTAATCATAACAGAAATCAGTGTAGAGCTAAAACAATGCGATTTGATTAGTCTAGAAGATTCATTGGGTCTTTCTTTTTCCAAAGTTCTCCCTTCTCAAGATAGTGGCACTGTCCAATATGTATGGTGCTAATAAATATGGAAGGCAATAATAGATGGCCCACTTGCCCTACTTCTATGTCTTAGGGATGAAGCTGAAGGTATCTGTGGAAATTCCCTTTATATTCTCTAGCACTGCAGTAAAATACTAACCTCTTTCTTTTTTTTGAGACAGAAAATCAAGGGATAGTATGATTTTTTTGTTTCTTTTATAGAAAAGCTTGTGAAAGAAATATTGAAAATATTTTGTTTTCATTATTTCTTATATAAACTTTTGAAAATGAAGAATATTGAGTATTTTTTTACAATATATGAAATTACAATACATTTTTTTCATAGTGTGGGTATATCTATATATTAAGGACATAGAATGTGATAGTTAATGCTCTATACAGTCAGGTCAAAGGTCTATAATGAAACATCTGACAGATGATGCTTTTGCCTATTTCCTTTTTGACAAAAATAAATAAGAAAGGTGATATTGTTTTGTGGTTGGTCAATCAATTTCACAAGCAATAGTGAAGTTAGAATAGTTACTTGTCTCTCTTTCACTTTCTCAATGAATTGAAAATCTCTCTCACTTGGCTAATATAGTCATTGTTATTTGTGAGTTGTTCAGTATCTCTTTGACATAGGGATGTATAAAAGGGGGTTCAGTGTTCAAGCAATTTTTTTATAGAGTTGAGAGTGTTAGATTCTATTAAAAATGTATATTTATTTATTTTTTGTTAATTTAATTATAGAATTAGGCTGAACTTCAATGAATGGATATGAATTAATATGATCAATGATTAATCTCATATTAACCTGACATTAAATTTATCTTAATTAGAAATTAATTTTATTCTTAATTAATCATTATATCATATTTCAACTTTGGTAGTATTCTCCACCTCTTATATAACAATAACAACAATAATTCTAACTATGGATATGAATTTATACTGGAGAAGTCAAATCATTAAAAAAGTGATACCAATGACACCTGATCCATAAGTTTGCTTAGCAAGAATATAAAATATAAAGTTAGAATTATGTTAGCATAATATTTTTTAAAATTAAAAGATGAAAGTAAAAAAATATTAAAATTGTTTTAAGTTAAAATTAACTTATTTATAAGGTAAAAGTTAAAAAATGTTTTGAAATAATTTTTGTAATTAAATTATAGATCATTTAATTTTATTTTATAAAAAATTAATTTTAGTTTTTATTTTACTCTAAAAAAATTACAAAAAAATTTATCTAAATATATATCCTAATTTCCCAGATACGTCCCTTGCTCCGTGGTTGCCTGGTGGCCCCCACCCTATATTTGGGCAACCAATCATGGATTCCTCAAAAGTCTCCAGAAGAATCACATGTAAATTTATTGTTTCAGAACATTATAATATTTATAATGTTTAACCTTTCTTTATTTCTTTCTACTACGAATTCAATTTTTTATATAATCAATTAATTAAAATTATATTTGTCATGAGAAAATATTATTTATATACTATTTAACATATTTATTACAAAAAATCAACAAAATTATTATATAAAAATTTTATAATTTGATGTCAGTAAAAAAAATCCTGTTAAAGCATATATTATTTACTCTTAAGTTTTAGTCATTTATGTTTCCAGTTTTTATAGTAAAAGAATTGTGAGAATTTAAGAATATTTTAACTCCAATTTAACACCTCCTTTACAAAAAAATAAAAATAAACAGACATATTTGTTAACAGAGAGCCAAAAGCTATTTTTCAACATACTAACATTATTTTAAGTTAACCAATACATATTTTTTTACAAAAGTGAAATAATAGGTTGATTTAGAAACACACCATACTCTTACACTCCTATATTTAATATTATTATCAATTGTTATTGTTGTTACATGAGATGGCATGTAATAAGATAGATTGTGTATAAAATACTGTATAAAAATGGATCCAAACACTCTGCTACACAAACCCAACTATTTCTATATATCCCATCCCGCGTTGTTGTTCTATGTTGGTGTTTCAGATATCAGTTATCAGTTGAATTTCATTTCCAATCCCTGTCTAGATTCTCTGTTCCCTTTTTCTCACAGTCAAATTTTTTCCTTGTTTTTTTACATGTTACACTACCTGCTGTCTGTCACCGAGTCACCACCCTTCTTCCTTCTTTCCTTTTTTTTTTTTTTTTTTTACACCCAAC
>Ga0209489_102306_pt1 | contig 38935 bp, 11 predicted proteins | sample SiratrowhiteBW_FD_187527 | JGI IMG/M metagenome (GOLD analysis project Ga0209489, IMG submission 187527) | Root nodule microbial communities of legume samples collected from California, USA - Siratro white BW (SPAdes) (version 2) | ecosystem: Host-associated > Plants > Roots > Nodule | place...
TATATATATATATATATATATATATATATATATATATATTAAGTTCAATAATTTTTTTTATATAATTTAACATTACAAGTTGTATCAATGATCTCAAAATAAATACTGATATACCAAGTTAAAACTAAATCATATAATTAATATTAAAATTTTTGTTACAATATTTAATTCACAATAAGAGAGATTATTAGGAAACGTTTCAATTATCCCTTCACCAATTTTACATTTGGTCATATTATAATAAAATCTCAATACTCGTTCTACTATATTATTAAGTAAAAAGTATTATGTTCAAACTAGTTTTTGATTTAGAAATAAATACTTTATCCAAAAACTTTTTTTTATTCTTGTTTATCTAAATTTATTTCTCATAATAGTTTTTGATTTAGAAATAAATACTTTATCCAAAAACTTTTTTTTATTCTTGTTTATCTAAATTTATTTCTCATAACCATTCCTATAAGTTATTTTTTTTTATATATTTCATCATACCATATAAAGACCAATTTAAAAAAAAAAATATATATATATATATATATATATATATATATATATATAACAAATTATTAAAAAGAAAGATACATTCTCATTGAAAGAAATACACATATAAAAAAGTTTGACCTATTGCGAGAAAAAAATTTCGAACCTTAAATATTATATCAAATTTAATTGAAAAATGATATAAAATAAAATCTTAAATAAAAAAAATTACATCATAATAATCCACATTTTCTTATATTGATTATTGCGGGTGATAAAGAGAGAATGACTAACGCAAACGAAGTGAGAAATTATACAAAGTGTGTAAGCAATCTTAAGAACGATGAAAAAAAAAAAGTAAATGATGGATGAGAAATTACGTGATTGTTATATGTATTAAATTTATATTTTTTTAATTTTGAATCATATATAGGACTTAATTATTTTTTTAGTTTTTAAACACGTCAATTTTTAGTTTTTGTAATTTTTATGTAATTTCGTAATTTTTTCATGTAAAATTTTCAGCTCTTCTGGTATTGTATTGACATAAGGTGACTTAAGGCTTCTGACATACACTGTTAACATGACATTGACAAAATTCTCAATTAAACCTTAATTTTATAGTTTTTTAATGAATTAATTATCGACCAATAAATTTTAGATAATGTTTAAGACAATTTCAATGCTTTTACTGTTGAACAAACTATAACTATTTTTTATCAACTCTTTTCTGGGATAGACACACTGGTGCTGGTTAGTTTTGAAGTGGAAAAAAAATAGAGGAAATAAAAATAAAAAATAAAAAATAAATAAATTATTAACTAAAAAAATAAGTAATAACTAAAATTAAAAGCTACTTAATAAAATTAAGAGTTACTTTTTTAGTTTAGAAGCAACAGGTAAAAGATAGAAACTTTTTTGTAAATCATATAATCTGATACAAACTAAATTATATGATATTAAATGTTATTAGGTGTAATAGTGATAAAATAATAGTTTATTTGAACATCATTATCAAGGCAAACTATTATTTTTTATACTACCTATTGGATAATAGGATAATTTAATTGAAGAAAATAATGAAAATATTTTTATTAATTGATAACTAGCCAACAACACAAGAAAAGTCGACATTACCTTACCTTCCATGGTGTAAGTCTTTCTTGCTTTCATGTTGTTCAAGCTATCTATTTTACATTATATGAGATTCTAACTTACCTTAGAAGAGAAATAACTCATAAAGTATATAGGAAAAAATAATTTGATATTTTAATTCACAATATTAATTTTATATTTCACTCCAAAGTGAAAAGATTATTAAAAAATGTTGGTCGCACGTAGTGTTTTTTTTTTTTACACTTCTTTTCTTACATGAGACAAAACCAACGGCAAAAAAATATGATTTTGCAAATTTTCCTTTGCAGTTTTTTCTTCCGTATTTCTTTCCTTTCAAACATAGGGTTAATATTGGCGTTTTGTTGTCAGCTATACTGCTTCCAGTTGCTCTACCTCTTAGCATTCATCTTCACCTTCATGAACAATTTTTTTTAAGCTTTCTGTATGCAAATAAAAACCAAGGTGTAAATTAAAGACTATTTATGAATGTAATAAGATTTCTATATTGTTATTGCATTTTCCATATTACTTATTTTATCTAAGTGGGTAGTTTTTTTAATTTCTTCAACAAAATTGTTGTAATTAAGTAATGTTATTACATTCTTTATTTTCCTTAATTTACTTTGGATTTATGCAAAAAGATCAACTTTGGGTCGTTACTCGTTACCCAGGGCACAAGGCACATCAGATAGTGATGATAAAGCTAATTGAAGGCACGTTCCTTTCATCTCTTAGCTGATAACCGTGTTTGAGGAAGAATTCAAGTTTCCAATCAAACCTAAAAACCAATCATAAACTCATACTCCTCACCCTCTTAAACATGTTTCACTGTGTAAAAAATAAATCTAGTTTGGCCCTAGAAGTAAAATTTAAACCGAAATGAATATAAATTTTGCATTGAAGAGAGATTTTTACAAGAAATTAATCAAAAATAAAACTAAGATCATTAATATCAAGGTTAAGAAACATACTCTGCTGGTCCTCTACCCAACCGACCGTAGAGAGGACGTGGTCCACATCCTTACACTAACTTTGACCTGTTCTGATCTTTCTCTTCATTCTATCCACTCGTTATTATAGGTATATTTTTTGTATTTCTTTTTCTGCAGCAAAGAAAATGTCTCAATCGAAAACGACATAACAATGGATTTAAGCTCTTTTTTTTGCATCTGAAACTGAGAGTTTTATAAAGATGGTCCGTGTTCGTCCAAGGATCTTGCAGTTATCCTTGTTGGTCCATCTGAGTGTAGTTTTATTGCTAATTATTATTTTTTTGGGTGAATTAAGGATGAAGGCTTAAAGGGTGTTAGGGTAACAGACAGAAAACAAGGCTAAAGGGAGAGGGCCCCACAGGGACATGCATGCATGCATAGTGGTTTGAGCGTTACAGCAGAGCAAAGAAGACGACAAAACGTCACAGCCAAGCAAGCTTGCTCTGCCAAGATAGATTCTGTCCCTAACGAATAGAAACGAGGCTTCTTGCAAATCAGTTAATGGATGAAGACGAGGAGGAGCAAGAACAAGCTTTTCCAACTCCTTCAATTTGGTCCATACACAGCTTTTACAGACAAATATGAAAGAGGAAACTGATCTTTCATACGTATATTATATAAACCCTGAATATTCTGCTTCTACGTGCATCTATAGACTGAAACAATCAAATTAATTCACAGAACAAGATCCCATTTATATACTGCAGCCAAAGTTTGAGGCGAGATTAAGTGTCCTCTAATAATTAAGGAATGTGCTTTTACTGCCACATCCTTTCTTTGCAAAACCTGTTTCCACAGAACCATGAACATTGAACCCTACTGAAGGAGGATGACTCCAAATAACTTCATTTGTTGTGGTTTCAGATTGGATGTGGAGCTTGTTTATTCCTAATCCAACAATCTTCGAAGGCTTATAGTGAATTTTGAAATAGGTTTTTCAAAATCTTTGTTTTTGTTCTTTTCTCAAATAACTATTATCATTTCAATTTTTCTGTCTTAAAGTCTACTTTAATGCTAGAAAGAAAGGCAAATATCTGTATATAAGAAAAACATTTATTTTATACAAATAAAATTTAAAATGAATATGTTTATGTATAAAAATTATATTATAACTAAAAATTATAACAAATAAATATCTTCATATATATATATATATAAATTATATATATTTTTTATTTGCAATACATAATGTATAGAGAGAGTGGAAATTTTACTCACTAAATTGTGTATTTTAATGTTTAATAGTATATTCTTCAATACACACTTCTTTTTATGGGCTAAGACACTGTCAAACATATTCTTTCCTTGTTCGTTAAAGTTAACAAGATCATGGAACTATAAATCTCTCTTTTTTTATTATTATTTAATGGGCCTCAGTGATACATTTTTAGTTTCTGACAAATCTCAACAAATAATAGAGATACTTAAATAGATATTTATAGCATTTTATTAGAGTTATTTTTTTGTTGTAATTTATAATTTTTTAACTTTGAAAAGTTTTTTCATGTTAATTTTTCTTGGTTGCATGATCCAAGTAATTATTTTATGTGTTTGTTCATTATTTAAGTAAAATTCAAAATTTATCTTAGTAGTCCCATGATAGACGTGGGCATTAAAATTAAACCACAATAATTTTAATTAGAAAATAAGAGTTAAAGAAAGTAACTATACTGTACGTAAGTTTTATCTGGTTTAAAAGCTCTTTTTTGGTTGAAAAATTATCCTTCTATTCTTTTAGAATTTTTGTAGAATTATATTTGTGACGGTTTTTTTCTTTTACAGAAAACTTCAGGATATAAGTTGGGGCAACTATTATTATAGTAAGATGAATACTTTTAAAATAAAAATATTTAATTTATTTTAATATTATTTATTGAATTACTATTGTTTTTTAAAGAAAACTTGAGGATATAAGTTGTGCATGTTCTCTGTATACATGAAGAACATTGGGTCATAGAGACCAGTATCGGCTAACTTTTGTGCTTGTAATGGTGGGCTACACTTTTGGATTATGACTCTGCATAATAAGATGGCCCAAAACTCAAAAGAAACCCACACACAACAAAATGCTGACGAGTTATCCCTTCTCCTAAAACATCGCAACATGGAGCCATAACTACGTTGCCATTTGTCGTTCCAAGGTGAGGATCTGTTACACCTGGGACTAAATCTCACTATTCATCATCCATAACAGTACACATACTTTCATCTCCACCGCAAACTCTCTATTCACATTATTGCTTAATACCAACCACATTCATTGGTAGGTGAATACCAAGTTATACAGCAGAGGAATTCAACAACAATGAGATGATGTGCAGCTGCAAATACAAGAATATCTTTGCTTTTTTTGCGTGGTTCTAACAAATTTACCATCATCACCCACCAAATCGTGAGCATGGGTGTGATACCTTTCCCATACTCACCATCTCCCACTTCATTGTCTCAACAAAAAAAAGGCCTTAAGACAAAAGCAAATTCCAAAATAAGCACGTTCTCACCAATCCAATGCTGCCAGAGCCAAACAGAGCCCATCCAGCTGAATGGGGTGCCCAGAGTTTCAGAGAAGATTCCTCTGAGCAACCCAGCAGCTTCCAGTGTGGCTCTTCCACCCAGGCCTCGAAGGATAATCCTTGTTAGGCATGGAGAGAGCCAAGGAAACGTGGATGAGACCGTGTACACGAGGGTACCAGATCCAAAGATATCCCTCACTGAGAAAGGGATGGCCCAAGCCGAGGAATGTGGCAAAAGGATAAAAGAAATGATTGAGAAAGAGCAAGGCCAAGATTGGCAGGTTTACTTCTACGTTTCGCCGTATAAAAGGACCCTTCAAACCTTGCAGCACCTCGCTCGTCCCTTTGAACGTTCAAGAATCGCTGGCTTCAGAGAAGAGCCTCGCATTCGAGAACAAGATTTTGGTACTATCAGCTAAACTACTCCGTTCTTTTCTCCTGTGTGTTTTTGCACACTTCACTTCACTAATTGTTTGTGTGATTCAAAAGGGAATTTTCAAAACAGAGAAAAGATGCGAGTGGAAAAGGCACTACGGCAGCTTTATGGCCGTTTCTTCTACCGATTTCCAGATGGAGAATCCGCGGCTGATGTATATGATAGGATCACTGGTAAGATTTTCTTTTGGGAATCAAAGTTACCAAGTTAAGTACTGAAGCAGAGTTTTATGGTTGAAGGATTCAGAGAGACGTTGAGAACAGATATTAATATTGGACGGTATCAGCCACCTGGGGAGAAGAAAACAGAGACGAACTTGGTGATCGTGTCTCACGGTCTGACACTTCGAGTGTTTCTGATGAGGTGGTACAAGTGGACGGTTCAACAGTTCGAGGGTCTCAACAACATGGGCAATGGAAATATGGTGGTCATGGAGAAGGGTTATGGTGGAAGGTAGATACATTCATTTTGTTTATTTTATTGCATTAATAGCTTTTGGAAATGTAAAATGAATGTGCATGAACAGGTATAGCTTACTGATGCATCATGATGAAGAGGAGCTGAGGGGGTTTGGATTGACTGATGAAATGTTGATTGAGCAGGAGTGGTGAGAATCATGTTTAGCCCTTTTTTCTATGAGAACTAACGCTTTGTTATTTGATGAGTTTCTTAACCTAAGAGGTGTTTGATATACATGAAGGCATAAAACTGCAAGACCTGCTGATCTGAATTACGGTTGTCCAATGGTCAATTCCTTCTTTCCCCATCTCAGTGAAGGAACATGCTAGTGTCAACAAGGAGTTGATCAAGAACTTGTACCAACTTCAAAGTCAGTGCAACACAAAACATATATAATAGTTCAATTATGACGACGAAGAGTGCAGTGTTGTGGCTAGCTAACTAGTCGAAAAGTTTGTACCCAAGATTTTAACAATAGAAAAATGAAGAACTGAATGATAATGATCAGGTGTGGCTATGTAACTAAATTATTTAGTTAATGTTCATCAATTTTCTTCTTCATGGCCAGTTCTACAAGTAACTGTTCTTGGAGTCTCCATTCTACCTCAAACACAAATCTCCACTAAAAAAAATGTAACTATAAATTTTGGAGATGCGGGGTATCGATCCCCGTACCTCTCGCATGCTAAGCGAGCGCTCTACCATCTGAGCTACATCCCCATACATTACTTTGTACAAAGTTATGCTATATATTTAGTTATAATATTAAGTCAGAAAATCTTAACATTTGTGCTCATACTCTCTACATTAAAAAATTAAAGTGAGAATGGCATATGGTTGGATGAAATATATATTAATTTTATTCACTTAACCTTTCACAAAAATTGTTGGGAGTTAAATCAAACATATGATTTAACAAAATCGTTCTTGATAAGAATTCTCCATTAACCATAAAAAGAACTACATCACCTGAGAAATATGTGGAAGAATTCCACAGCATGTTTCAACCTTAAGGGAGTATTAAAAAGTGGAGATGCGGGGTATCGATCCCCGTACCTCTCGCATGCTAAGCGAGCGCTCTACCATCTGAGCTACATCCCCATCTGTTATTATTTAACTTTTGAAAATTAAGATAAGCTTTCACTTTTTATGTGAATGTATTTTCTCTATTTCCACGACCAAAATCTTATACAGGTTATTTTATGGAAAAAGATACCCTCACAATATTTAAAATACATACATTTAACACTCATTATTTATTTATTTTAAATAAAATTATATTATAGGTCACATCATTAACTATATTTATTTGTGGAACTTAATGTTTGCTTGATGGGATTTGATTTCTTGAAAAAGTTTTAGGAAATGCATTTACATGTATTATTAATAAATTAGTTTTTGAAAAATATATATTGGACTCCAGAAAGTTTATTAATCTTCATACTTTTTAGTATATGTCTTTTTAGTATATGTCAATCACATAAAAAAAAGTGCTTTTCTTTTATTTGCAGTGCTTCTTAATCTCAAAGTATTAAAACTGATATAAAATACATCAAGTCTTGAATTATAAAATATTTAATTGCATTACCTAGGATCATAGTAATTTGATATTAGATATTAGATATTAGATAATATATATATATATATATATATATATATATATATATATATATATATTTTTTAATATTTATTTATATTAAAAAAATACAAAACAAATAAAAACTCTATGGACGAGGCCTTCTATACATTATACTGAGATAATTTTTTACGTAAAGTCTATTAGTTTTCTTTGATCCTTTAACTTTTAAAATTGAGTATTTTGATAATTTATTTTTCTAGTGAATTAAAATGATGATAGAATGAAAAATAATAATTGTGTTATTTTTAAGTTAGCTAAATAACTACTGACTCAAATTTGAAAGTAAAAAGGCCTAAATGATTTAAAAATATATTATTTTATTGCTTAATTAAAGTCGAAATTCATTTATATCAGAATTTCATTAACTAGTTTTAAATTAATATAAAATATATTAAAATTGATACATCAAATAAAATTGAGGTTGTTGGGGTTTAATATCTTTAATATATTTTTCAGTCATCTAACTAACATCTATAATTTTATTCTATCACGTTATATAATTCACAATAACTATATCTTTTTTTACCTCGAAGTATCATTTGAGATGTTGGTCTATATTTTTGTTCTCCAAAATAAGATTTCAAAGAGAAGAGTGGTGGACATGGGCTTCCCGTTGTGCTTTGCGCTTATGGGCCAAACTTCCACGTCAATATATTGAGTAGGTGCATTCTGCACCCCATATTTTAAACCTGCAGCTCCATATAAATTTTAAATGACAGTTTTATCCTGAAAATAAATGGTGAGATGTAGGTGGTGGTTGAAGGGTGATTGTCGTGCTTAGTGAGTAGCACTGGTGGCTTGATTAGTGATTGACTTATATAGTCCTTTCACGTTATAAATTACGTAATTCAAGATGTTAATTGAATTTTTTATTTCAAAATGTGTAAACTAAAAATATAAAATATATATTATAGAATAAAAAATACAAAATATGTATTATGAAATGTTCAATAAAACTATTAAACATGTATTTCAAATTTTGTGATTTGAAATAAATCAAGTTGGAGATTTAAAAAGGGAATGGAAGGCCCATTGCATCAAATATCATTTAAGTCTTTACCAAACTAAGTATTTGTTTCTTTTTTCATTAAAGAATTGTTCAACTAGTCGAATTTATAATGAGTGAATAAAAATAAATCATTTTGTGCCAAGGGTAACAAATTTTGAAACATTTTGATGCAACATTGTTAAGAAAAAAAAGGTATACACAAGAAAAATGGAAAAGTTATATATTCCAGGACAATATATCACATCTTCTTTACTCAACAAATAAGAAATTACAATATTGTATCATAGCCATCCACTGCGCCGAATAAAATTTAGATTAATAAAATATATCATAAAACAGTTGTATAAACACACAGAGATAAACTTTTAGTCTTATTGTATACAGTTCTCCTAGTCTTATTTTAAAAAGACATATTCTAAAGAGATTGGTGATCTTTCTTACAAAATATTTTATATATACAATATTAAATTTAATTTTTGGTTTGTCTCTATTGAATACTATGAATAAGTGCGATTTTATTAATAAATAATGACTAAAATATTTTAAATTTTATTAATAATAAAGATAAATTTAATACATGAGAAATATATTTTTAAAATAATCAACAAAGTTAATTGGATTAATTAATTAATTTTATTGATATATGTAATTTAGTTAAAAATACCTTTTATATATATAAATAAGCAAAAACAATATAACCAGCCGAAGAAAACGGAACATCCCACTACCCTACTGCATCACCCACCTCCAACATCCTTAATTTACAAACTTGATGCAGGCTCCATTTTCCCAAAATAAATTTATTTTAAAAAAATTACCCACTTTAATTCCTAAACTATACCTACATAAATTAAGATAATTGTTTTTAAATGGGTATGTTTTAAGAAAAAAAAATTCCAATTTCTCACCAACTATACCTAGATGCGATATCTACTCCTACATTCATGATGCCCTTTATATAAGTCAAACAAAAATCAGCAGCCACCATTTCTTCTTCTTCCAACAGGAATAGTGTTGCAGAGTTAATAGAAGATGCTGACATGGGAGACCTTACTGCAGAACCTGAATCAAGAGCCGTTTCAAGTGCTTCAAACAACACCCTATTATTGCCTTCTGTCTTTTCAACCTTTATCCTATCAAAATCACACTTGTAGATAAGTTTGCACTTTGCAGGGTCATTCATCATCAATACCAATATTTACTGCATCACACTGCTACATATCAGTTAGTGGTTTTTCCCACTTGGAAATGTCTTCAGATATATAATATATATTTCTCAAAAAAACAAAAAGTGCTACATATGCCGAATGACTGACTAGGACATTGTACTGAGGTGGAGACCAAATGTGCCTGCATGATCTCCATCCAATAATAACACTACTACCCAGTTTCATTTCAGTAGTTGAAGTGACAGCATAATATATTACTTACTTCTTACTCATTTTCATCACATGAAATTTATTCCAAACACAAATAAAAGCCATTATTAATTATGACAGGATGTTGCAAAGTAATTCATGCAACCTATTCTTTCTTACTTTGTTTACACTTCAACTATAATTAATTAATTAATTAGCAACCTAGAATGAATGAATGATCATAGAAAGTGATCATGTTAATATTAATTAATTGGACAGACACTAATCCTAGCTTAGTAGCTAGCGAGCTCAATCTCTAGCTCCGTGAAAAGATTCCGATTTTAAAATTTTCATGGGTTCTCATCCACAAACAAAACGTGCATAAGTAATGCATTAATTATTCTTCTTAATTGAAAAGTATGATATAAAAAATTTAACTTTAGACTTGTTTTTAAAATAAAACGTCTAACATACATTTAGTTTGCAAAGCTTTAGATCAACTTAAAATTATAAAAAATGTTAAATCAAATACACTAGTTATAGCAATAGCAATACAATAGCAGAGCATTATAATTCTTTCTATTTCAATGGAGTGGAGCCGTGTCATGGTCAGCAGTGCTTGAATGCTTAACTATTTGAATTTGTTATATTGTAGTGCTCTCAGCTCAGATAGATGGAAGTTATGAGTAGTACCATATAGCCTCTTTTTTTATAGATAGTACCATATATAGCTAAAATCTTTACAAAAGGACTTTTTGGGTTAGGTACTTGTTTTTCACTCTATCATCTCATCACCTTATTTCACACCACCCTTTTCCAATCAACCTTTTAATTATTCAAGTACATGTGCACGTTTAGTATTGAATCTTATATTAATGTGCAAGATGTAACTAGGTCTGTAGAATGTCCTATGAGCATCTTTTTCAGTGTTCTTATTATCAACATATATTAGGAAAGGGTAAACATATTTATAACTACACGGAATAGTAAATAAAACAAAATTATACTTTTAAATCGACGTGACACAGTTAAACAGTGTGATTAGAATGGGATTAAGATAATAGTTACGTGGTACATGATTTGTGTTCGAAATATATGATAAAAAAAGAGAGCAAATGATACGGAGAAGGAAGAAAGTGCATGTACATACGTGGTCCTTTCCTGCATTCACAGCACAGCACCTTGCTTTGTCTATTTTGTTTTTCTTTCAAAATTCAAGCATTCTCTGCGTTCCTCGGCAATCATGAAACGTGGTCTCACATGTGAAACTAAGAGTGAGGAAAAAGAAAATAGTGACGGCTCATAATCAAGTTGCATTTGTGGTATATATATAGAAGATATGTGCAAGTTGTGGTTAATTGTCTCCTAAGCCTTAATTTTTTTCAATTGGGGTGACTCAACTGAAGAGGCACAGAAAGATGTGACTGACAAGTTATTGGGTGTATGGAATTTTGCCTCCAACTTCTCACTAACACAGGCCCCTTTACTTTAGCTAGTGGCAGGCAACTTCTGATAGGTAAACTCAAGGTTTTGGCAGCAATAACTTAACAACGACCCTATTGACTTGGCATTAATCACAACTAAGAGAGAATCAAATTAATAAAATGTAATTAGTGGGAAATAAAGTATTAAAGACTGCTACTTTTGGTCTTGGTGCACTTGGCTGGCCTAGTGTACTGCTATGCTACCCTAAGCTTGTAGTAACAATTTATTTAGAGTCAAAACAAGTCAATAATTTAATTACAATTTATAGTAGAGCACCACTATTTAGTTGTAAATGATTCTTAATTATTTGAGAATGTAAAAACTGGTGTATTGAAACCAACTGAAAGACTATTAATTTATTTTTGGCATTGGGGAACAATGAATGTGGACCAAGAGTGTCGTGGCTGCATGAGACAGGATGTCAGAGGAGATTAGGAATAGGGAGAGTTTGGCATTGCTCATGCCATTACCTGTCTGTCTTGTGCCTCCTCAGCCAGTGCTGCCTTAACCTAAACCAAACCAAACCAAACTAAACTAAACAAAACAAAAGCAATGCACATTCTCCTACACTCTTCTTCTCCTCCTTCCAATGTTTTTCCAGCCCATTCTGCCTCCTTCATATGCCCATCTCCCTCAATCATATATCTCTCTCTCCCCTGCATTATGCCACCAATCAATCACACTTTTTTCAACTTCAATCAACTAAAAAAATTACTTTACTCATGGAGGTGGAGAATAACCGTTAGTAATGAAGAATGTGTGGGCATGAAGTGTGATTGATAATTATCTTGTTTAAAATGGCGAAAAAGTAATATTGATGCGTTCACGGGTTTTGCTGGTAAGTCAACTTCTTCACTCGCCATCAATCTGTTTGTACCTAAAATTTAACGCTACTTGCACTTCTGAAACATGCTTTAAACGCATACAGAAATAGGCTTAGGTCATGGACCCCCATGCAGCCTACCATTTATTACGAGGGGTGACCTATTTTTCTTTTCTATTAAAGCACTATTATTTGGTGCAGTTTATTTAAAAATCATGTTTATGTAACACAATTTGTTTTAAAAAGCTATACCACGAAGGATAATTTCAACACTAAAATTTTTAATTTTAATTAAAATTATGTCCAATTTTATTGTTTATTTTTAAAATTATCTTATTTATATATTTAGAGTTAAATAAAATGAATTTTAGTTTTTTTCTCTATAATAAAGTTAGAATTTATTGTTTTTTTTATTAAATTCTTCCTTTGGTTTGGATTAAAGTAAAAAAATTTACCAAAATGATGCGTTAACCTCTATTGTTATATTGCTCTTTAATTTAATTATTTGTTAGTATTATTTTAGTCTTTTAGTACATGTTGTTGTTGCTGTTATTTTATGTCACAAATTTTTAATTTTTTTAGTGCAATTGATAGATCCGTTTTACAAATTTGCATAGATTTTTAGTTTTAGAGACTAATATAATATTTAAAATACTAAAATGGTGGTGCACTCGTTTGTTATTGCATGCTATTATTGGTTAATGGATCTCCTTTTTTTTCACAGAGGTTAAATATTCTCTATTGATGAAATTCGAATTGGAAAGAGTAAAAATATTTGGAATGATAATTTATTAATTATGTAAGTAGAATATTTATCCATGGAATTTGAAAGCAGGGATTAATGTAAAAAATGTTATATCATGCATTTATCCATGGAGTGGTACTTAATGGGTCTCTTTTGCGTCTTGATGGTCCTCTCTACTCTGGAATAGTCTTCAAAGGGTTTTAATAAAGTAATCTCCATAGATGTTGTACATTGACGTGTGGTTCTCCAGAAAAGCCAAAGTCCAAACAGACATTATGATATTTAAGATGCTACAACTACAAGTGAAAGAAAAGGAATAAAGTGATTGGGGACAGAATTCTTTCTTTTTGCTAAAAAGAAGAAAAAATGGTAAATGATTGAATAGAGAGAGAGGGATAATTTTTTTTGAAAGAGAGGGATGTCTGAAAGCAGGTCAAATACTGTTACTCTGTTCCTTTCCCATTCTTCACCTGCTTCATCTCATAATGAATTAATGATCTTATCTGGAAATTAATTACAACTTCCATGTCCTCTCACACTCTTACCCCACAATTAATGTGGCCAAGAAGATATTTTAAGTATAACTATATACAGTAATAGAAGAACTTTTTGAACTTTGAAAATTCCGCTCAAAAAATTAGTGCTCCGTCGTAATGCAATTCAATCAGTGGGTTTTTTGGTCATTAGATATACGCTCCCCTATAATGCATATGACCAAAGTTGAGGGGTTAAGATCAGAGAGTGATGTACCCAAAAATATTATAGACAAAACAGAAGGCATCGTTCCAAGGTTTTCGGATAAAATCTTGTTGTCATTATTGAAATTATGCCAGCTGTGAGTCTGTTACTGCTCTGGTCCAGCCATGATTTTTACAGCAGTTACCCACCAAACTATCACTTCATCACGTAAAAATTTTCACTAGTTATTTCTAATTGATTGCCAATTAAATATTTATAAATTAATTAATTCAATATTTGCTTAAATAAATGAGTGGTGCATTAATTAAGAGAAGTGGTATTTACAGAATGAATGTGAAGGAGAGAGTTTAGGAGGAAGTGGGGGAGGAGCAGGAGAACGTGAAACGGAGGGAGTTGGGTGCAGAGAATCGATAAGAATATTTGGTTGCCTGTGCTGAGTAGAACAATGATTCAAGGAAGGAGAGTGAGAGATTAAAATAAGAGGAGAAGCCACCGAATAAGACAGCAGTTAAAGGTAGCATAAAGCACAGTACTGTACATGCTTTTGGGGTCATTACTTTATGATCAAAATATTGTCCCATCTCATCTCATGCTCCATGCTCCACTCCATCCCTGTCATTCTCAACAAAACCAATGCCCAATTTCGGTATTTCACATCAAAATAATATACCATCTATTTAACGCCTCCTTCGAAACCAAACTGTCACCTCTTCTTCCTCACACCAATATCTCCATCTCAAGACACTTTCTTCTCACTCAAAAACATGGGCTTTCCAGTGGCCTACACAGAGCTGGTGCTACCCAAGGTGCTCGTGCACCTCCTATCCCTATTGGGCCTCATCAGAAAACTCGTCACCCTCCTCTTGTGCTACATGGGCTTCCACGATTTCTTCGAGCCCGACATTGCGTGGCCGGAGAGGCTCCCGGAATTGCAGTCGGTGTCGGCGTTGCTGATCCGGGAAATCCTGCCGGTGGTGAAGTTCTCGGAGATGGCGGGGGCGGAGGCGGAGGCGGCGGAGAGTTGCGCGGTGTGTCTTTACGAGTTCGAGGGAGAGGACGAGATCAGACGGCTGACAAACTGCCGCCACATATTCCACAGAGGGTGTCTGGACCGTTGGATGGGGTACGATCAAAGAACGTGCCCCCTCTGTCGGACGCCCTTCATACCCCACCACATGCAAGCTGCCTTCAATGATAGACTCTGGGCTGCTTCGGGGATCCCTCAATTCTATTCCCACGATGAATGAATGAACCCATCACTACTCTTTTTCCTTTTCCAACATCATGGGATGCATGCATGTTTGCTTCTTCACCATGTTTCTTTTGTATATATTATACGGAATTTCAAACAAAATTGTTAATTAGATGCCTAATTTTGTTCTTCCTTCCAGATTTTGTTTTCAGTGTTGGTAGCACTTACTAGTATTAGATTTGCGATCTTTTATTGCTAAAGAAATTCGATTTTGATGGATTGGTTTAAGTGGATGGAAGCGTTGCGTACAAGAACTGTATCGCACTGGTACTCTTTTTCAACTCCAACACATAATTAATATAAAAGACCTTATCATCATCCTGTTTATACTGTCATTGCAACGATAGATCCTTTTCCCTACTTTATACGTTTAATTCGTTTCTAGTTCTTTTTAGTTCCAAGCTTTTGTTTGTAATGCCTGTTTTGTCTATCCAAAAATAACATCTATTATAAATTTTTAGCTTCTCTTTCATTATTGATTCAAATAAAAAAAAAAAAAAAAAAAAAACAGCATCTATGATTGTAAACAGTGACAACAGGTTAATCTAAGACATGGTACTGTAGTTATCAAGAATAGGTTTCAGTGAAAAACTTTTAGATGATAATTTATTTATAAAAGAATTAAAATGTTTTACTAAAATATGTTGTTTAAATAGAAAATTTTAAGATTCTAAAATTTTATGGAAATAATTTGATTATTTAAAATAATAAATTATGGCTAAAAAGAATGAACAATAAATAAAATATTGGTCTTGCATTACTGGGCCAATCCTCTACCGGGATCGATAACGAATGGACTAACTACAAAAAAAGCAGTTATTTATGAAAGCCTTTTTGAAACTTTGTCAAGATAGTCATAAGGCATTTCATTTTTATTATTGTTTTGAAGTATCTATTGACAACGAAACCATTGTTTTGAAGTATCTATTAACAAGATTAAATAATAAAACTATCTAAAGCAAGGAAAAAAGACAAGATTTTAGTTATAGGAAAGGTAGAAAAAAAATGCGTAACAGAACATGAATGGTGAAACTATTCACCAGAAACTTAAAATCCTAGTATATTTTTATTAACGAGTCATTAGTGAACCATTTACAAGTGAATTTAAAATTACTTTCAATCTAAAATCTCCGAGAAATTAATTTTAAGTTTATAAATCTTTTAACTTATTTATTTTTATGTAATGAGAAGAGTTTATATTTATGCTTGCACTTTGAAGTGTTGTTAATATGCATATGATCACTACTGCGACATTTTAAAAATTCAGAAACTAAACGAAGATTTACTGAAAATTATATATATGACAGCAATGTACGCAGAAAACAAAGTATAATACCATTGTTTTGTATAAGGGAAGCACAACCTGATAACTAATAAAGTAATTGAGAAAAATCATGTATAACTATGGTGTTGACATGAATAAGAAGTTGATGGAAATGCAACCCAACCATAAAGCACTCTTAAGGAAAACGAAGAAACGTTCTTAGTTATGTGAATAACCATAGGCTCCATATGCTGGTTGTGGTGCATACCCTACAAAAGGAGGGACTGCCTGGTCAAAACGTGACATTTGTTGAACACCAGGAACACCCATTACTGGTTGGGGTCCAAATTTTCCATCACGTTTGTCCATTTCAATCTTATGCTGAGTCTGCAAAATAATTTCCATTTATGGTGTTATTCTAAACAATTACAACTAAATTATTAACAATTTGTGAGTAATAAATGTCGATTTTACCTGCATGCAAGCACACACCCTACAATATTAAAAAAGATACACATAAATTAACAATAAATTTCACCATAAACTGCACAATCAAAGAGGAGAGAAAGGCCGCATAAAGAGAAGTCTTACGTGCAGTAGACAAAGTCAGCTAAGCAGGATAGTAGTTGGGAAGCCTCTCGAAGTTCACTATTTCCCACAATCAAAGCAATGATAGAAAATATGCAGGCAAGTTGTTGAAGGCAAAACATGAAAGCCTGAATGCCAGAATTACAAAATCAGTTAACAGAATATCATAAATGAGATATAGTAGTATATTTTAGTGTGTGAAAGAGAAGCAGAGAGATTATACAATAATGCAATTATCACATTGCGTGGTTTGAATGTTAAATTCATCTTGTAACAGAAATCGAGTTGAAGCCACCGAATTTCCAAAACAGCAGACAACCTGAAAAAGTCATTGAGAACATGTAAAATGTAACAGAAAATGGCCTTGTAAATAAGCACAGAAAATTACATGCAGAGTGACTTAGAAACCAACACAAAACCATTATACTAAGGATTAATCTCAGTTGTAGTACTGTGAAATAAAGAGGATAATTACAGGTTAAGTTCAGTTGACTTGACTATTATTGAGCAACAGATTCAATGTTCTATTAGCACCAAGACAAGGAAGTTGCAAAAAAGAAAAGGAGATTGACCTTAATTGGCATAGCAATAGAAAAGGAAGGTAAATAGGAAATGCATCCTTAATTCATCAATCAGATTTCTGATAAGAAAAAAAAAATTATTCATTTAATTCAGATATCATTTTTGAAAAGGAAGCAAAACATGTAAACAATGGTATACCTCCGCAGCGAGGCAGAGTTCAGGGTATTTGCTTTCTCCACAGCGACCACTGCAGGGCATGTAACCAGCACAACATGTGTATCTGCACCAGACAAAACAAAACCATATAAAACTGATAAACCACATAATCCAGATTGGAAAGTTAGGAGAACTTAAACCGAATAAACTATTACCTTGACATATCATCATAAAGAGCACGTTTACGCAGCATATATGACACACACGGTGCACTATAATGGGACAAACCAAAATTAGATTACCACAATTCAAAAAGTTCCCTTATAATCATGATTCAATGAGCAAGGCATTGGAGAAGCAAAATAGAATCTAAAAAAGGCAGCGCAAGTCAACATTGACTCATGACTGAAAAAATTGGAAGCATGAAGGAACAGAGGACTTACCACCAGAGAGCAAGGCAACAATCTGCATATATTGAGAAAGATTATGAGAAGAGTATATGATATGTGATGTGTATGAGTATGTGGGTGGAAGATAGAACTTACAAGGAGTGTCAGCTTGAATGGTGGTGAAGAGATCAGCGTGCCAGAAATTGCGGAAGTTCTGGCGAAGCTGCATCTTCTCGATATGCTGCTGCGATGCCATTTTCTTCCTCTGCTTCACTTCGCCTCCTCTCACAAATCATCAACCAAATCCAACCAACAACAATAAATAACGAAACAAAGACCCAACACCACGAACAAGTCTTCCTATGTTTCTTTCAACGTTAAAAACAATGCTTTACCATTATTTTGTTTGAACTCTTCAACTCATCACCAATTGTCTTATTCTTGACTCACATCTTCACTCCTTCTACTTGTCGTACTAGAAGAAAACCCAAAGAGTAAGCTTTTAATTTTATTTAACACCAATTTTTTCTAAAAATAAATATTATGATTTTTTAAATTAGTAGTCCACCATACGAGAATCTAAAGAAAATTTATACTTATAAATATATAATAAGATTAGGCATGTAATTAATTAACAGAGATAAAAAAAGATAATATAAGTCAAATCAATGCTTATAGTCAATAATGAAAAACCAGTAGGAATTCACGTAAGCTTTTGTATCCCCTGCCAAGGCAAAGCCAAGATTCAAGCTAATCTAGCTTTTTCTTAAACGCCCCAACTAATGTACTTTCTTCTTAATTACTTTGGAATTGATTTCATAACATCAATTTCTTAAATACTAATTATTGAGAAAAAATTCAATTTTTTTTTTCTGTTGACCGAAGATGACACTAAAATAATATATAGATGAGAGACAACATTTAAACCGTACATAAATTTGATAGAGTTAAATTAAGTTTAAAAATATATTTTAAGATGGTATCAAAACTTATTTTATATCTGGACCAATTTTCATTTGAAAAATTTAAATAGAAAAATGTGAAAATGAGAAAAAGGAAATGCCGTCTAAGGTTCATTGGAAAATATTTAGATAAAAAAAAAAATTGAAGGATTTAACAACATAAGTTCAGAATAAGAATTAAAAACTGTAAGTTGGGTAGTTGGGTTGGGTCCGTCCACTAAGTATTTGAGTGATTCTTCCTGCACCTCCATGGTGACTTCCTGCACCTCCATAATTTAAAAATATTCCATTTTAGCCTTGAAGAAAGACGAAAATAGTCTTCATATCATTCATTTTTTTTCCACTTTGCGGGTTGCACAAACCGCAATACAATTAAAAAATAAACACATTGCTGGTTGTAGAACCCGCAATTATATTTTCTGCACCTTTTACATTGCGGGTTGTACAACCAGCAATATAAAACTTTTTTTAAATACATTGCGGGTTCTACAACCCGCAATACAAAATTTTTTTGAAAAAAATTTGCATTGCGGGTTCTACAACCCGCAATACAAAATTTTTTTCAAAAAAAATTTGTATTGCGGGTTGTAGAACCCGCAATGTATTTAAAAAAAAATTTATGTTGCGGGTTGTAGAACCCGCAATGTATTTAAAAAAGGTTTTATATTGCGGGTTGTACAACCCGCAATGTAAAAGGTGCAGAAAATATAATTGCGGGTTGTACAATCCGCAATGTGTTTATTTTTTAATTGTATTGCGGTTTGTGCAACCCGCAAAGTGAAAAAAAATGAATGATATGAAGGCTATTTTCGTCTTTTCTTCAAAGCTAAAATGAGAATATTTTTAAATTATGGAGTTGCAGGAAGTCACCATGGAGGTGCAGAAGAATCACTCTAAGTATTTTTGTGGTTGATTAAGTTTAAGGTTCTGTTAGTCGTGTATCAATGATTGGAAGTGACTGCTTATGCTATAAAAAAAATAGTTAAAATTATATTTATCATTTTTTACCACGTATGTCAAATGTTTTTCTTACTCGATGATAATTTATATTAGGATGTTTAAACAATGGAATAATAAAATATTTAAGAGTGGAATAAATAATCTGTTTTCTAGGTTTAGACCTTCTATTTGATTTGAGTTGAAAAATTACAAACTAAATCTATTGCATTCAAGTTGTAGTTTTCATTTTAAGAAACTTAATTGAGTATCCAATTATATAAAAAAAATATTTAATATGTTTTAATAAAACCATTAGTCTTCATATTATTTTTTTCACACTTCATAGTTTTAGACTTAGCTTCTTCTCACACAACTCGTCAACACAAATCCTTTTTCCTGGAAGTCTCCTTCTTCCTTTACAACCGTTTTATAAAGTTCAGATATAAAACAACTTTAAAGATGGGTTAATGTGAAATTTATTTGAATTTTAAAAATCCAAAAAAATTATTAACTACTTAGAAAAACACATTCGTTAATCATGTATCTATTTTATCAATCAAAGGTCACATACTTTGAACGAATTCTCAACAGAATATATTCATAAACATCTCACTTCTAAATATAATCTAAAACAAGCATAAGTGCGTGCGTTTAGATAAGGATTCAACAAAAAGATTAAAATATATTAAATTTAAATTACTTTCAATTTTTATTAATTTATTTTTCAAATGTTTAGACACAATAATTTAAATTTACTAAATTTTGGTTTTCTTATTCAAATAAAATATTTTAATTACCACCAATTAAAACATATTTAATAATTTCAAAATATATGTTGATTATTTTTATCAATGTTAATCAAAATTTATTTTCAATTAAATTTTACTAGAATCTTTCTATTGAAATTGATAAAAAAATTATTTTATATCCTATTCAAATAAAATATTTTAATTACTACCAATTAAAACATATTTAATAAGTTAAAAATATATGTTGATTATGTTTATCAATGTTAATCAAAATTTATTTTCAATTAAATTCTATTAGAATCTTTCTATTGAAATTGATAAAAAAATTTATTTTATATCCCTAATATTATTTTTGTTTTTCATAAGTATTTCAGTTGATATTACCTAAACTGAAAGCACAACATGAAAAAAAGACACAAATATAAAAGAATAAGAGAAATTTGAAACTATACAATTTTAAGTCATTAAATTATTTTTATAAATTTTAATTTAAATAAATCTATATGCAAACATATTTCAACACAAACCAATTTATTTATTTTTATAAAATTAATTACCACATAAGAAAATCAATTTAATTTGTAGTGTTTTATTTCCTTTACTTGAAAGAAGTAATTATTTTTTTTAATCAATATATTTAAAAAATAATTTAACAAAGACGATTACTTTTAAAAGGTAATCCTAAAAGTAACTTTTACAACAATACAAGAAGAATATTGAGAAAAGAGAAATAATGATTTGAGACTTCAATAAAACTTGATAATCCACTTTAATGGAAAGAGTAAATTTTTATATTTGTATAGAAAAAAATAATAAAAAGTAAAATAGTTGATGTAAAAATTTATTGAATATAAAAAATTAAATACAAATATAATATTTTCTATAAAATGACACCTTTTTATAGGAACTAAGAAGGAGAAGCACGACTCACTCATCCATTAGAGAGAGAGAGTGAGAGGAGTTAGTAATGAATTTGGAATTGTGTTGTCGCTTTCCATTAAATAAGTCAGAGCTCTGCGGCTTCTCATAACCAAACACAAAATCTTTGTTACTTCCATTTTTTCATTGAATCAAGGAAGCTACAACTTTACTTCCATTGCAGAGGACTCAGGGTAGAATTGTATCTTTGCTTCTGTTAATTTCAATGTCTTCTGATCTCTATACTTTTGACATTCCTTTCCCCAGACATTCAGACACAGACAACATGGTCTTCTACGATGCAGATGGAAATCTCATGTTTTTCTCCGACCCTTATTCCCTCCCTTTCCTCACTGCCTCTCCAGTGCATGATGTGGCTCAAGGGAATTTCACCAATTCTCTTCACCCTTCTTTTTTCTCTTCTTCTCCTCAGGAAAAGGAGACTCTCTGTCATGCTAATCTGTCAAATGGCTCAAATATAAAGTCTGAGTTTAGAAATTTCTCTGCTTTGCATGCTTCCGAAGTGACAAGTGAGGAGTTCCAAATGGGTGTGGATTACTTCTACAATCAGCACTTTCTTTCTCAAACTTGTCATGCTTCTGAGACTGCATCGAAGGTAATACAAAGGAGCTTCAGCTGTAACTCTTTCGGTGGGAAGCCAAGTTTCCCTTTTGAACCTCACCCTCACACTCTAATGGACTCCCCAAATTTTCAATGCCATGCTCTGATTTCCCCTGAAAACAATTTCTTCATGGGACAAATGAGGAGGGTGTGCAGTACAGGAGATTTACAGGTTCAATAACAAACCTCGCTCTTAACTTTATTAACTTTCATAATAAATTTTTAATCTTGTACTTATCATCATTAATAGAAATTATTTATTTTATTTTGATTAAACTTTGTTTTGGTTTCTGTTCAGAAGACCAAAGCAACAGATATGTCTCAAGTGGAGAGCCCCTTGTTGGAGGAAGCATACTTCAAAGTGGGGCGTTACAGTGCCGAAGAAAGAAAAGAAAAAATCTCTAAATACAGAGCGAAGAGAAGCCAGAGGAAGTTCAACAAAATTATTAAGGTAAAGAAGACAGCAGTATAGTATTTGACAATAAATATGTTTTTTTTTTTACTATTTGTTTAGTGCCAATAATTGAAAGACAAGAATGAAAATGGGGTATTAGTTTATGAAAGATACGAAGGAATTTAGAGGGAAATATATACGAATGCATGATTAAGAAAAGAAAATGGATAAAGAATAGAATTGAAAAAGAAAAAGGTCTGAATGTGTTGTTTTTGATCGTGGTACCAACTGAAACCAGTATGCATGCCGAAAGTCGCTAGCCGACAATCGAACCCGCATACGTGGCAGATTCGCTCGCAACGACGAAATCAGCGAGATTCCGAAACCACTTTCTTCAACTTCAACCACAGAAGAATATGAAGACGAATTCTGGGTAACTACTACTAACATTTGATTGCTCTTCTTAAATCTCAAGCAACAACACATTGGCATGTTGCTAATAAGTTAAATGGGGTGTTCATGTCTGCTATATATTTTTATGCAGGTTGAATTCATTGAAGGATTAAACGAGGAGGTCAATGGTTAGAGGGTAGCAGAGAATGTGCAAAGAGTTATTATGGAACTCCAAAGTTTCAGTTTCACTATCTGTGTGTGTCTTTGGAGTCTTGACAGAAGCATCTTTTTGGAAGACCCCTTTTATGATACCACTCACAACGAAACAAAACAGTCTTTTGTAAGCAAAGGAAAAGATTACGAAAGACTTTTCAATTTATCTTTATTAATAATAAAGCTTGTAAATTTAGAATGTGAATTGGGTAGTTAGAGGTTGCTTCCACTTGGGTTTTTGCTTAATTCTGTTTCATTTTGATTTCTCCTTTCTATTTTTGGTTTCCATTTGTTCATTGTATATAACCATGTATCATATTCAATAATCAGGCAATGTATTGGTAGAAAATATGTACAGACTCACTACTTATGCTTATTCTCCTACACTCATCTTAAAGAAAAACATCTGTAATAGAAAAGTTATCTCATGTGAAAAGAAAGTTATTTTGGATTCTATAACAATATTTATAAAAATGATATGATATGATGCAGTATTGCAGCAAAATGGGTGCAATTAGAAACAGGAAGTTATAGATGAAGGTTTAAAAATACCTAAGTATTAGGCGGCGCCAAAAGAAAAAGAAGCATCCACTTAGAGTAATCATTCGTTTTCTATTGAAGTGGCAAATTTAGTGTGTGTTTTTGTTGCATTATTACAATTTTCTTAAGTGGGATTTCTCTTTTCCAATCAGATACTGGTCAAATAAATTCCAAGGATAAAGGACGGTTATTCACTAGTTTATGTTTAAACATTTTTATGCTGTCAAATCATTGCCCCATGATGATTATATTAACACAACAACAGCAATAAATCTCAACAAAAAAACATGGGCCTCCAGTTTCTTAACACAAAATTAATCTTTCAACCCTGTCTGTCTGTAATGGAAGTTCATTGGTAATAATCTAATATATCTTCTACTGAGTGAAGTGTTTTAATTTTAAATACAAAATAGTCATGTGGTAGAAGTCTCTCTAATTATGATCTCATTTGAAGTTCTTCAGACAAGGTGTAATAGATTTTATTTTTCTGGCAGCTTAAATTTAAGAAAATTTATACAATATTTTAATTTTATAACAAGTATTCTAAATATCTTATTAGCAATATTTTTATTTAATTAAAGTAAAATTTTTACAATGACAATATATAATTATTCAATTTATGAAAGTGTTGCATATATAAAAAAAAAAAAAAAAACCTTGAAGATATATCATCAGACAACTAGAGACTGCTTTTACAGATTCCCTTATTAAATAATGAGGTGTCAGTACAAATAGATGCTTCTGATCTTCTCTAGATAATATCCATTTTCATAGCCCTTTGCATCTTTGTTTTTTTTTTGACATTTAAATAATTAAATTAAAAAATATTTTTAGCTTAAAGTTGAAGAAAATTAAATATATGTAATCAATTCATTGAATTAATTGTTTTACACAAATAACTACTAATTAATTTAACTGAAAAATTACTAAAACTTAATTAATAAATATAAAATATGTAAAAATATATTGACATGAAACCTTATAAAATGTATATTTTTGGATAACAATATCTTTATATGTTTATCGTTTATAGTTTTGAGTTAATTTTGAATTCTTGTTATCTTAATTAAATATAGATATTTTAAACAGTAAATAATATATATGGGGTAATTAGTAATTTGAATAGTAAAAAGGATTGACTGTGTCACTTCAAGACGAGTGACAATATTCCGAATGGCACCAAGAAGATGGAGTTGGTTAGTACTATTTTTATTTGAGGTAGATTAGATAATCTCCCGGTAAAGTAGTATAAGAGAAAATAATAAGGATTTTTAAAAATAATGAAAAAAATAAAAAGATATGATTATATACTACTTTAATAGAATAAAAATATGAATGAAATATATATATAAAAAAATTGATTAAATATAATTATTTTAATAAAAGGAAATTATAATTCAGTAAATAAACTTAAATTTAACTGAATTAGACAAGATAAGCTGGATGGTATTTGATTATATATATTTAAATTCATTGGGAAACTAAATGACTTTTAATTATAGAAGAAAAGGAAGTTTTTGTCTTTGTTTTCAGAACTCTTTTTTTATTAAATAAAATAAAAGGCTTTGCAATCTATATTTTCTATCCTTTTTTTAATTATTATAATTCATATTGTTTACTCACTCGCCATAAAACTCTGAGGTACTTTTACAATTTTTCAGTTTTTTTGGATCTGTTAAAAGACATGTTGTTCTAAGAGATCTGATTTATTTTAACATGCCACAAATTCACACATTTATGAGGAGTTTGAATGCTTACTTTCTATTTTAATTATATTTTTCTTCCTATCTTGCCATTTTTTTTATATTTGTTGGGAGGTTAATAAGTTGACATTTGTTTTTCTTATTGGAAGTTTCTCTGAAATTTACAAAAGGCTAAAAATTCTTCGGTTAGTACTCTAAGTTTGGATTAATTAAAGGTAACTACCATACTAAAGACTTACATTGATTTTCATTCTGTAATTTTCATGTGCAAATATAATTATGATTTTTTTAATTTTCCTTATTTTTTATTTACTGTTTTGTTCTTGTTATAATGTGATATATATATATATATATATAAGTTATTTGATACAATAAGCGAGTGTAAAATTAACACTGGCGAATCTAATAGCGAGAACTTAAAAACTACTGAATCTAATTAGTAAAAACCAATCTTAATGTTTCTTTTATAGAATCTTTAAAATTAAAAAAAGCTAATGACGAGTCATTATTAATAAAAAATTTGGAATGGTCCTCACTTGCACTAATTTGTATTATTAAATAGAATGTGATGGAGGTTTAAAGGGAGATATAGATGGAGAGAGCAGTAGAGAAAATAACCAATAAAGAATGTTGATAAAATTGATCATGAGAACCTAAAATGATTCCAAAGCCCCCACTTTTGACCATCACAGTCTAGCAAAAATGAATAATCAAAACTACTCCAACACCATATGATTGAAGAGTTTACAATTTTGAAGCTTGCCTCTTTCCAGAAAGACCACAAAAGATAGAATTTTTCAGACGAAAAGAGAAAATGAGTGCTTTGGAAAGTTATCCATTGGACTTGTCCTTCTGTCAAGTCCAAAAAAAAGTCTTTTTGATTCGCAATTACTCTTTGAGAATGTTTTTCTGGAGATTTGATTAACGATAATGAATGAGAAAGAAAATATGTTTTGTGTTGTGCACACCATTGCCACGGTATGGGCACTTGCAAAAAAAAAAGAGAGACTGGGTACTATTGAAGATGCTGCTTTTGTCTAAAAAAATATTTGTAGTTACCCCTTTTATCTTAAGTAATGGCTGGAGAATCCATCAAAAATTTGAGGAAATGAAAAATGGTTCCTTTTAATAATTTGTCGGAAAGTTTTATGCCAAAAAAAATGTGGTTACTTTAAATCCGTATTAGAAAATAGTATTCCTAATATGAAACTTGCATAGAAATATATTTGAGGTGAGGTATTAGCTTTCTATTTTTCTTTTCTTTCTCTTGCATGAAAGCAAATAAGGTTGAAAAACACAAATCTAGAGAATATATTGTTCACGGACTGAAATACAAAGGCGCAAATGTGTAAGGAGACAAAAATAGTAGAAGGATATTCAACTTAAATATGGTACTAAATGAAAACTTTCTTGGTAGAATACGTTGTAATTATTATATTGTAACATATGTCTTTAAAGGTTTGACATCTTGTAATCAATGATGAGAATGGTAGAAAAAGAAACAAGCACCACTACAAATGCTAAGTAAGCTCTTTTTAGTATGAAATTCATTGTACATAATCAAATCCAATTTACCTACGTCAAAGGTGAAAAAGAATATTCCAGAGTCGACTTCCAAGGTCTTCGCATGCAGGTTCCTCACTAATAACGTTCATAGTATCATTTCTCTTTCTCAACTCTCACCAAATTCCTGATAGCGACACACTTGGTGATGTCTCAGTGCGTTGGCACACACTTGTTTACTTTTGTTTCAATTAACTCCACTACCAAAATTTTTTGCATACCATGTAAAACAGTACCATCCCAAATAAAACGCTATACATTACTACACACTCTAGGCTCAACTGAGTACTTGGTTATAGGGTAATACAACATCACCCATTTGTAATAAAAATTCCAATAAGACCTAAGATAAATAAAAATTAAATAAGGACTATCAAATACTCATTTGATAGCCCAATGCTCGTTGGGTTGGGCCGCATGCATCGACATGGTAAGATTCATTACGTGAAAGACTGCTTCTTTCCGCACTTCCATATTATCTTCCAGCACTTCCATAATTTTTAATATTTCTAAGTTTAGATATAAGTAAAAAAACATAAATGTCATTGGTTTAAAAATAACAGAAGATCTTCTAATATGTATCACAGAGATTTCATCAATCATCAAACTCTTATGATTATCATTCTAATAATAAGTGAGGTCAGAATTCTAAAAAAAAAATATATAAGATAAAGATAAGATAAAAAGAATTATATTATAAAGAAACGGTGATTTTATTAAAAAGTAAGTTTTAAGCTTACCTCAATCTTATAAAACTAACATATAAATTGAAGTTTACATCTATTTATAAACTATTAAAAGGTCTTTTCTCTAATGTGAGATCTCTAACCAATTTCATAAAAATAAAATCTTGAAAAACTAATTTTTCTATTTATACAAACTTTTTTATTTTAACAATAAAATATTATTGAGGTGTTATTTTACTAACATCTTTCTACTCTACAACTATTTTCTAAATACTCCTTACATACTAATCTAGAGAACATTTTTACAATCTTAGAACTTCAATTAAAAGAAATTCGTTATGCAATTTATTTTTATCTAAGAATTAAACTAGATTTTGTGTTATTTTCTTCAATCCTATATTCGAAATCCAGAAATTGCTTCGAATAAACTTTATTTCTGTCAATACAACTTATTTATTGAAAGAAATTAAAAAAATTATATCTAATAATAAAAGCACACAGCAATAATATAATTTAATAAGTATTTCATACAATATAAACTAAAATAATTTGTTCGAAAATTTTATCAATAAGCCCTTATAGCTCAGTGGTAGAGCGTCAGTCTTGTAAACTGAAGGTCCGTAGTTCGATCCTGCGTGAGGGCAAAAATGAAATCACTTTATAGCAATAATTTTTTTAATTTTTTTTCTCCACATTACTTCCTCTTGTAGTTCGTGTTATTCATAAATTTAATGATTACTTAGAACCATGATGTTAGCCGTAATATAGAAAGAAGATCGAGCTAAGAAGAAGCTTTTATTGAAACATGTAAAGCATTGCTCTTAAGTCTGAATAAATAGAATTTAGTGAATAGTGAAATATAAACTTAAATCAAACGGCACGCATTAACTTTTTCGTATGGTGCAAAAGATAACCAAGGAATTATACAACAAAGATGAAATCAATGGTGGCATCAATGTGATAGATCCTTAGATGAATGCACATCAATGCATAAAACAAATAATTTGATTGTGTTCCTAATATAGCAGTGGCAATTGGGAAATAACAAAAAATAACCGCAGAAGGATCATTATAGAATTTCTATGTAACGATGCATACAAAGTATGTGAAGATAAACAAAAAGGAATACTTTTAAAAATGGAAGAAATCTCGATTGAGCTCTTTCAAAAAATGCTGCAGAGAGAACAGTGAAATAGTATGCAGAAATTTTATTAGAAATCTTCTGTATGATTCTAGAGTTTCCTTACAAGATACAAAATCTAAGTTGAAGTGTGAATTTGAACATTTGCATTAAGCCTGGTAAGTTTGCTCAATGTTTCACGAGCTGATATGGTATCTGGGTGATCTTCACCACAAATTGAAGTCCTAATGAAAACAGCCTTCCGGATTAGATCATCCCCTATGTCAAACTGAGCACCTCTTAGCATTAACTTCGCCCTAGTCTCGAGAACAGTAGCTCTAGTCAATGCTAACTCTTGCCAAAGGCAAGGATTCAACTGAGCATTAGTCTGAACGGATCTCCAGCAAAGTGATTTGTCTAACCACTTATCAACAGGGGTAACAAATGCTTGGTCTGCAGCTTCCAATGCATTGGTGCACAGACGCAGAAGCTCAAGAGCAGCAGTGCATCGAGAATATGTGATGAATGTGTGAATTGCAAGAGGCAGAACCACTCTTTTGACAAGATACAAAAGCTCAGACACCTTGAGCTCAACTAGCACAGGATCGTGACCAAATCCAAACAGCAGAAAACATGCAGCCCATAAATGATCCAGATTTTGTGATATTGACCCGTGACTGATGATAGCTTGAATCATTGCTTGTGCAGCTCCAGTATTTTCTCTTTTCCGAGCATACAGTTTGAACACCTCATTGATATGGATATAGCCTTCCTTGGTACTGTTTCTTGCAATATTAAACCTAAGCAGTAAAGAGGATGCTTCTAATTCTGGTTTTTTGGAGTAAGAGGATGGAAATCCACATGATAATAATTGCAGCATTTTTCTCCAGAAACACTTCCCCTGACATCTTTCTGGTACCTTTTGAGCAGCAAGTGCCAATAGGGAAACTGGAATAGCACCAGGTGCAAACCATCCACTTACCAGCACCATTCTGGTGGCCAAGCTTCTTGGACCATCTGCATGATCAAATATGGAGAAACAAACGTCAAAGAGTTGAAGAAGGAAAGCGTTCTTCCTGAACGAGAGAGCGTCTTTACCACTCCATGACATCTCCTTCAAAGGCATTCTATTTATGGTATCTAGGAGCCTGCTTGGTGTTATGGGTAGCTCAGACAAAATTGCACTGATAATGGCAAGGCCAAGAGTTAACCTTCCAACTTTCTCCTCAATACTTCTCAGGGCATCAACCTCGGCCACCGAATAGTCCTTACTACTACCTACCATTAAAGACATTGCCTCAACTCCAGATAAGTATGAAAGTTTCAACGGCTCCAAGTTCATGATGCGAGGAAGGCGGGTTGACACAATTACATGGGTCTCTGCCCCAAAACGAGGGAGAAGATCCATGACAAGTTTGTGATCCCACCAATCTTTTTCACTTTCCAAGTTATCAATGATCACAAGATATGGAATGTTTCTCATCAGTTCTTTGCGAACTCTAGAAATTGCAGCCACTTCCTGCTCTTCAAAGCTTCTTATTTTTGTTTTCTCCAAGCTATTCTCAACTCCCACATCAACTTCTAAAAATGATCTGATATTTAGATAATTTTGCCTTATGTATCTGCTCTCCCCTCCAATCCATAAAACCATCTTGTATCTCTGATGAAACCTGTAAGCAAATTCAAGAGTAAGTTCCGTTTTTCCAATTCCTGAATCCCCAGAAACACAAGCAATCCCTTTCCCATACAAAGTCTTCATTCCATTTTTCCTCTTAGTATACTTTCCCCGCTTGAACCTTGGATGGTTGTGCCGCTGAGAAAATTCAATACCTTGCATTTCAATTTCTTTTTCTGACTCCTTCCAAACAACTGGCTCTTTTTCCTTCCTTCTGTCGTCCCCTATATGCCTTTCCCTCCATCTTTCATCTATCATGTTGCTCTTGCCCCAACCAATTTTCACACTCTTTCTCCTGGGTCTGGCCTTAAGTTCAATATAGTCCTGTTTTGCATCTCCTGTGACATCACCAAAAAGTATAAATTCTAACTGTGAAAGCTCTTTCTTTCTGCCTGTAAAATTATCATTTCTAAAGAAAGGAAACTCCTCCTTTTCTACTTTTTCTCTCCACTTTGTCACACGTTCTGCGACACTTCTCCTTCCTAACCTCGTTGCTATTAACGTGACAGCCCTCAATATGCAATCTCTCCAGTTTCCATCCTGAGCTTCCAATTTACACTCGTCAACCCGATAAAGGCCATGCACGGCATCTTTCCATTCTTGTTCCAACCCTTCATACGAAAGCCAAAGTTCCCCTCCATGTTTTTCCCACAGCTCACCCCTCTTTTCAATTATATCCCTCACAAGACAATCAGCTGGACTCAAATCAAAGTATATTGGGACCAAATTCTTCTTCCTACAGAAAAAATTCAGCTCCTCAATGCTGTATTGGTTCTTGAAAGACTTCTTTGTTATAATTACTATCCCAAAAGAAGCAGCATCCATAGCTTTCTCGGCAATGCCAAGTTTGCGGGAGCTCCTACTTCTTGCCCTGTCCGAAACAAAGCAACTGATGCCTTGAATTTCCAACTCAGCACATAGCCATTTAGCAAATCGTAATAAAGGGGGTTTGCTTCCATGCAATCCTATGAAAACATCACAACTCCTCAGCCTATACGAAGAAAATGATGTGGAACCTGGAGTTGACGATGTTCTATGGTTTCTGTCTTTCTTAATTCGCTTTTCTCTCTGTCCAGAATAACCATCATCATGGCAATTCGAGTAACTGGATATGCTGCTACTAGAGATGCCAACTGGGGAAGATTTACGGTCAAGTTTCATCAAACCGCCTGAAGTACATCCAGCTGGAGACGCAGATACATCTGAGAAAGTACATCTAACATTTACTGTTGAATTTGGTTCTGGAATCTCTAAAGTTGAGCTTGAGGGATCCAGACCTAAATGAATTGCGTTACTTTGGGTATCAAGCCTGGCTGACTGTGATAATTGACATGATGATGGTGATCTGGGAGAGAAAAAGGGTGATTGATTTGCTGAAAAGAAAACAGAAGATGATGATGACATATTCCTTGTAGTCATGGCTGTCAAGGACCCAAAGACGGGGCTCTCTTCCTGAATGTCCATGCCTGTACTTGTAGGATTCCCAATTATGCAAGATAGCAAATCCCATGCACGCAGCCACACTATTTGTATCTGAAGTTGGGATGATGATGTCCAAGTCAGTCACAATTGCACAAATGAAGCCAAACTGAATGTTCTATATTAATTGTTATGTTCATGCAAGTGCTGAAATATAAACAATGTAAAAATATGATAATAGAGCATCACCATCTAAGTTATACATCTCAATGTTTACATGATAGGTAAAACTTTACCCAAAGAATCAAATTCCTCAACTCCCAAAAAAAAACAAGCAAAAATCATTGCTGGGCAGCAAGAGAATCAACTTAAACGGAAATAACTTACAGAAGGTAAATTTTGGGGAGAAGGGAAGGTAAACTTTACAGAAAAAGATTGACCCTGAACAGTGAATGCACCAAAAAATTGGTATCAGCTTGGGCAATACACTCATTTGATGCACAGGTTTCGTGTCTAATTAATTCAATAACCAAATTCAAAAACAAAGAAGAAGGCACCATATCATAAAAAATACAATCACAACCCCATCTCGGAGAGAGAATTCAGAGAGTCATAAAACTGCATTGGGATTCAGATCTGAGTACTTACAAGGATCCCAAACAGAAACACCCTTGGGCAGATTCTCTATTTCGCCTCCAACCAAATCAATCTCCTTTCACTGAACATACGAGGAAGGTGATAACGATTAATATTAGAACGAGCCGAATTTGCAAGTACAGCAACAGTGAAATAACGAACTCAAGAAAACCACCAAGAAACAAATCATGACCACAACATTGTATAAATAAACACACAGTGCATACTATTCAATATACATATCATTAACGCATCCAGTGGCTCACCACTATTGAGTGAAAGGCCAAAACACTCACTTGGAAATTAAGTGGTGAGACTGAGACATTTGGATGACCTGAGAGTATTTGGGAGACACCTCACACCGGTCACAGAAAAAAGGGAAAAGGACAGGGTCGTTGAAAATGAAGGCAAAAACTGTACCTTTTTCTCAGAAGGGAAGAGAACAAGTCTTTTAGGGGTTCAGAAACTCTAGCTGTTTTTTGATAAGCACGCTGTTTTGTAAGTATATATATAACTAAAAAACCAGTCTCTGACCCTCTCAACTTCGGCCTTTCACACTCTGTCCATTATCATTATTTGTATGACTTTCTTCAACCTTTACAAGACATTTGCTTTTTAATTTGCCAGGATTCTTTGGGTAGAGAAGTAGTATTTTATTTTATATTAGAGTGTGTCTGTGTGTGTGTCTGGGAGACTGAGAGAATGGTCTGAAGGGGAAGGAAGGAACAGGGTGGGAAGAAGGCAATGGGACCAAAGATGGGATCTGACTAGGGTATGGTGGGAATGGAAGTAGGCTCCACAGCCATTTATACCAGTGTTAAATTTGCAGATATTGAGCACTGTGATTTTGGAGCATTTGCATTGGAGGGTTGTTAAAAAAATTTAAAAATAGATAGAGTTACCTGTGGGGAGCTTAAAAGGCAACTTTGATTATGATAGTCCAAACCTAAACGTGGAGTTTTGTACCTTTGTAGGAACTGACGTTTTGAGGTTCTAACTTCTCGGGAATCCTTTCTCTCTTCTGCCACCCTTTTCTCCTCTCTGCTCTTTTTGTTTTCAACGTACAAATAACGGTTATCTTAGTCACATGTAGTTTCTAAAACACTTCCATTCCATTTCTTATTTGTTTTCCCTTCCAATCAACCAATTTTACCTGTAACTTTGTGTTCTATTGCCTCTTTTATTGTTTTTTTTTTTTAAATAATACAGGTAGATTAATTATAGCAAATTGTAACTCACTATTACCATTTTTTATCAATCATTACCCCACTCTCTATGTTAATATCACAACTTATAAATATTTTTCATAAATTTCAATAATTGGACATGATTACGGGATAAGTTACCAAATTATCAAATTCTTTCCTTAAATAAACATAAGTGTCTGCTTCTAGTATTTGTATATTAGTCTTCTAAAATTCCAAATGTTATTTATCCTAAGAGTGTTTCTAAATGGTGTGATATTATAGATTTTTTTTATACGTAATAATAGTGAGTACTAAAGTTATGATTTTAAGGCGGATCAAAATTTGGTTTGGATGATCATAATATTATTAGGACTATTTATGTAAATTTGTTGAAATGTAAAGAGTAATGGGTTGCTATATTAAATTATTTAATAGGAATAATATGATTTTTTAATAAAAAATATTTTAACTAGAAAAGGTTTACATTTCATCTCCTGTACCAGAACTTTTTTAGAAATTTAGTGAAAAAACTATTTCCACAAATAGTTGCTTTTAGCAAATATTATTTTTGAAAAGTAAATAGCATTTTTTTCAACTTCAAATTTTTAAGAAACTACAAAATTATTTTATACCAAATCGTGGACATAGTAGTACACCGGATTAAAACAAATGCGATTTTGTGGTAAGTCATGATTTTTAGTGGAATAATTTAAAAAAATAAATAAAATATTGTGTTTTTTAGGAAACAAAATAGTGTCTTAATGATTTCATGATATTTTTAGGTAGGTGATAAGTCCTTCATTTGATTTGAAGAGAAGGATATTTTCATCGCTAGAAATATTTAACGGGACAAAAAACTGAGACTAACACGATATAAATTTGAAGCAATGTTAAGTCGATATAAATTGATAAAAAAAAGTGATAACAAATTAAGTTTATCATAATAATACTAAAATATTTATACTATTGTTTTAAGATTCTTGGAAACAAAGTGTTTAATTAATAGTCTTTATTTTTTTATAGATTAATAACAAAATACAATAACTTAATCATGACTGTAAACAAACGTTAATATTTTATAATTTTAAATCTTAAAACTCTCATTCTAAACAAAACTTTATTTAACCAACATTTTGATACAAAAAGTATTATCCGAATATGAAATAAATGTGATAAAGTTTGGGCAGATGGATTAATTTTTTTTTGTTTATTTTGGTAAACGTAATAAAAAAAACAACTAAATATAGAATTCAATAATTTTCATAGGATTTGTTTGTGAATTCACTTATTTGCCAACTTAATAGTCTCTTTGAACAGATTAGGAAATACAAGTGTCTTTATAAAACAATTTCCATATATTAACTTATCACAGTAATTTTATAAATATAAAATTATATTGAATATTTACAGTATTAAAATAAATAAGTTTTACAATAATTTTAAATCTTAGATTTTGAAAAGGTAAAAAAAAACAAAAAAAAAATTTAGATGCTCCTAAAAGTTTGTAATCCACATAAAATGGGTACGGACAAAAATTTAGAAAATTGAAGTAAATTTAAATTTGTTCCTGTTATGTGTTCTACAGTGCCTTAGATAGTCCATTCCTCGTCTCTATTTCATTTAGTTATTTTGCATCTCTAAAGCTTGGGAAGTGTTTTCACTCAATTGGTTGAGTATAGTGAATAATCAATTTTAAATTCTTTAATTATTTTTAATTCTTACTAATTAAAAATACCATTACAAATATTTAATATTTATGCATTAACACTACAATAAATTTGTTTACTGTCTATATTTTTTTTACTTGTATTAATGAATATAATTTACCAGTGTCTAGTAATCTTATCTTTGATTAATTAAGTTTGATCAAGAAATAAGTAAAGTTTAATAAGATAATGATTTTGTCAATAATCGAACTCAAACAAAAGATAATATTATTACTATTAAATAGTTTTAAAAAAAAGAGAAATGAAAAGAAAACACAAAAACTTATTTTCTTTCATTTAATTGTGTAAATAATAAAAGAAAAATATGCATATAAAAATATATAAATAGTATAAATAAAGAAATAAAATGTATTATACAAATATTCTAAATTTACCGAGCACTTACAAGAATAAAAAAAATTAAATTACACATATAATATAAAAGAAGACTCATAATCTGATAAAAAAATAGTTTATGGGTATTTGTTTAAGTTGACTTTATACATGGGCTATTGTCCAAGAGAAAAAGGTGAAGCAATAGTTTGCAATGGTATTTGAATTAAAATAACATTTTAATTTGTAATATAAAGAAAAAGTTGAATAAAATAGGGAATAGGATGAATGAAACCAAAGACAGAATGATGAACTTGATATGTAGAAATGATTTGAATGAAACAACCAAAAAGTACGGCAACCAATCCATCCATGCATATAAAACAGGAAGAGAGGACAAAAAACTTTAAAAGTAGAACACAAAATTCAAACAATAAATTAATTGTATATATAAAGACTTTAATTAGAAAAAACATTTATACCCATTTCAGTATATTTTAATTTTTTATGAATAGAAAAATGTATTTTAATAATTAATTAAAAAAAACCATTTAAAAGAAACCTGTTTGCGGCAATAATTTGAGTTTAGATTTTTGTTAGGAAGTCGGTATTGCACTCACCTAAGTATTACATGGATAATTGGTTAGATTAATAAATCTATTAACAGTGTAATAATCCATATTTAACTTTTATTTTAAAAAGGTCATGCATGGTCTAAAAGTGATTTATACAAAATTTTCTCAAAAGAAAAATAAAGAAAAAAATGAATAAAAACTAATGAAATACTCAGTAACTTATCTGAACAATTAACCAATATTTCTTTAAGAGAATCAATGTAATATTTTAAAACTTCAATTGATCATTGAATTTATCAAGGTATTAATTAATATTAAACATTCAATAGTTGGTGATCCAATTGATACTAATAAAATGGAAACAATCAAACAATGCACAACATAGTATTAAAGAAACTTCATACCTAATAATACTTAAGATTAAAAATAAAATTTATAAAAAATGACATATTTTATAAACTGAATTTTTTTTTACCGAAAATAAATAAATTAAAGTTTTAAGCAAAACATTAAAAAAAAATCAAAACAAAGTTTACCTTTTGTTCTCAAAGTTGCCTGTGTAGTTTATCATGTAAGTAGTCAAAAGTATAATTTTCTAATTTCAGGTCTCCGTAAATTTCTTTTACGTTAACATATTACTAAAACTTTTAATTTGATGCTGAGTTTTTGCAATAAGAACTAATATCAAGTTATGATCAGTGTATAAGTTTTTGTAATGTTACTCCCTTGTATAAAATTAAGATTTAAAAATATTAATAAAAGTAGTACTATATTATTATTAAATATTAATATACATATATAGTTATAGTTATGGATTAGTGGTAATAAGTCATTGCACTACTATTTTTTATAACAATTTCATTACTTTTTAAACTATTCATTTCAAAATTTAACCTCATGTGATTAAGTAATTATTTAACAAATGTGAACTTAACTATTTAACAAACACTAAACTGTTGGACTTGTGTTCAACTTTTAGCTAAGGAAAAGAAATAAATAAATTAGAACAAATCACATTGAGCACATGCCACCATGTGAGACCTCACCACATCCCAATTTATTAACTTTCCAATGAATGGCTTGGATTACGCCACTTGCTGCTAATACAGCTACCTTCTCTGTTATAATATTTTCTTTAAATTTTAAATTATTAGTTACTTTTTTATATCTATATAAAATTTATCATATAAAAAATGACTAATTACTCTTACTGGTAGTAGATAAAGTAAAAAAAGAAAAAAAAAAATGAACTAAACCAATGTAAATCTAATAAGGACGAAAACACATGGACCTTGTTAACTTATCCTTCTGGCATATTACCAATATAGCAAATTCATCATGATTAATGGGACCCAACCTGTACAAATATAAGGATTCTATCTTTATAAATACAACCCAATTTTATAGTTTCCAAAAATGTGATAACTATAGGTCATTTTTTTTCCTATAATACAATAACAACATTTGAGTTTAATTCGTACTTCTTCTATTCCTTTTTGTAGCTAAATATGAAGCATGGACCTGTAATTTTAAATTCATTAAAAATGTTAGTTGGATTTGTCTGATTATAATATTTTCTAAAATATTTGTAAATGTTTAGTTTTGGTTTGTTTTTGTGTAAATATTTATGATAGTTTTGTGTGTGTGCGCTTTTTTTAACGAAATTGATGGTTTATCATTTCTCCTAACCTTTTGTGTAGCAAAAGTGGTATTAAACTATCGTACTTCATCCTTATAAATTATCATAGAACAAACTTAATTTAAAAAATGCAATTATGAGCTAAAACTTCATACTATATATATTACACACTTTTTATAATTTTAAAATTGTAATTCTAAGCAACATAACAAATAAATAAAATAAAATAAAATAATAGCAAAATGAGACAAAAGAGGATAGATCACATGTACTGTATTAATCATCTATTATGTTTTAACTGTACACATGAATGTCATAATATCTAAAAGAATGATATATTAAATACCATAATAATAATTAAATAATAGGATTAAAGATAAATAAATTATTATCATTAAAGATAAAATTATTTAACCCATTTCTAATTGTATCATAACTAACAGAGGATATCACATTAGGCATTCAATTATGCATGTTGAGGGAAATACATTTTAAAAGAATATAATAATAATAATAGTTAAATCAAAGGCTAAAATGTTGATACAGCATTATATTGTATAAAATATAAATGTCATTCTAAACTATAGATTGTAGTTTTTAATGTATACTACAGAACACATTTTTGTTACAGAACTATAGATTTAAGATTGAAAGAAGTGTAATGTAAAGAAGAGAGAGTCAATAAAAAGAAAAGAAGCAAGTTTGACTTTGAAGGTTACTTATTATTATTTAATTAATTATATCCAGCTATGGAACTATTTTGGTGCCAATATTTGGAGGCATGTTGGCTGAATCTGGGCTACTAAGGTCCATTCAAGTCCAACCATCATGTGTTTGTGAAAATGACACTAACTTATATAAACAATTCAGTTATTTGTGATCAACCATACAATCAGATGGGGTAAAATATAGAACCAGACAAACCAATTATTGTGTTGAAAGTTTAAGTTTGAGTTAGTCTAAAAAGTATATTCGCTTTCCAAATGTTAAAGAAGCTCTCAAGGAAAAAAAAAAAAAAAAAGAGTTAAAAAGGAAATTT
>Ga0209489_102308_pt1 | contig 38923 bp, 16 predicted proteins | sample SiratrowhiteBW_FD_187527 | JGI IMG/M metagenome (GOLD analysis project Ga0209489, IMG submission 187527) | Root nodule microbial communities of legume samples collected from California, USA - Siratro white BW (SPAdes) (version 2) | ecosystem: Host-associated > Plants > Roots > Nodule | place...
TATATATATATATATATATATATAATTATTGGAATCTAATTATTTGATGAATTAGGTATAAATCAATTTATTTTTCATATATAATATATATTGTTACAATAAATATATATTAATGTTAATAATTGTTTCTTGTTTATAATTTATACATTCTTTACATTTTTCTAATAATTATTTTAGTGTAATAAAATTAATAAGGAGTGTTTTGTAATTTTCAAAGTCAATGATATTTAGTAATTTTCACTTCATTTACAAGGGCTATTTCGTAATTTTTAATTTTATCTCTTCAAATCTCTTCATATAAGCGAAAATCCAATCCTAAAAATCTCTCCTAATCCATCATCTCAAATCAGGTCAACCAAACAACCTTCATCCACTCAAATCCATCTTCTTGAATAATAAGTTTCCTCAAATCAGTCCAACCAAACACAACCGGAGAGGTATGATTTTTTATTAGTTTTTATTTTTCTTTCTTTAACAACCTCTTTATTGTAAAAAAACACATCCTGGTCTTATCATAAAAAAGACGACGTTGTTGCATTTTTTTTTTTCCATAAAAAATACAAATACTCAACTTAGTTAACATATATTATGTTTTGATTTTTACTAAATGTTATTATATCATTGAAAGTAATTAACTTTTATGATCATTGCTTTAAATATCTAAAAGAACTGGTAATCAATAAAAATGTAGACATTTTTGTAATAATAATATATCAATATCAAATTATTTGAATATTATTTAGATATTTTCTTCTCCTAAAACACTTTTATAGTTTAAAAGGTATGAATAAACTTTAAAGAGTAGTTAAAACATTTAATATTTAATATCTAAAGTGTATAAAATATTTGATAATGCTTTCTTTGTCTCTAATAATTAATGCCATATTTTTTTTACTATTTTTATTTTTGTAAACAATACGTTTATCTTTAATTTAAAATTTTAAAAATAATTACTTTATAAGTATTATTTTTTATACAATATTTTTTTATTTTTATTCAATATGAAATTAAATTCATATTTAAAATTAAAAAAAATGCATTCGATTAAATTAATTATGTATGGTCTTCCTTGAGAAGAATATAAAATTCTAAAATTCAATTAGTAAAATTTTACAATTTTTATTTTTAATTTTAATTTTTATTCAAATAATATATTTTATCATAAAATAATTTAAATTTTCTTTAAAAGTGCCTTATTCTTTTAAATTTGTCTATCTAAACACATTATAAATTGTTTTATCCATTTTTTTACATTAACGTTATAAATCATACCTTAGAACCTAAATCAGATTTTAACGTAGCGTATATACAATTTTGTTAAAATTAAACGAGTTCATATAATAGAATGAAAAAACTGAGTTCCTTCTTACATATTTAAGATTTTTTAAATAATTATTTGCTTTTATAGATTTAAATGATAAGTTTATATGATGTCTTCCATCTTTATTTTTCTTTTTCTCTTTTTTTTTTTTCTCTCTTAACAATATTCTTCCACTTTTTCTCTAATTTTCTTCTTCTTCCATACTTTATTTTTTTCTAAATTTGATCACATTATGTGGTAACCTAAATTAAGGACCATTTTTATATAACAAGACTTTCAAAGTAAATTCCTATTTATCTTAAAACTATTTTATTATTTCTATTTTTTAATAAATTTATCATTAATTTTGATAGAATGAGTTGAGAAAAGTCATTCTCTTAACTTGGTTATGCTTATATTAAAATTTGATAATATTTGGATGTTCTTTTTTTAAATCCCTATTATATAATTTTTCTGCTTGTATTTGGAAATTTCCTTTTTAAGGAAAATATTTTAGGTAAAACAAGCTATTTATGGTGTTTTATGTAACCTTAAGATGGATGGTCTAAATATGAATGTGACTGGTCACAAAATTTTGGTATTCTGTGCAGAAATTTTATTTTGTTTCAAAATTGTTTGAATGTTGAATTGAAAATGAGTGAATGTGATATTTGAAATGTTTAGAAATTGTATTATTAAAATGTTTTTAAAGATGTCTTTGAAAACTTATTTGATTATGTTGTTGAGACAAACTTTTGTGATATTTTTACTCAAGTGAAAATATAAATGTTTATGTTAAATGTGAAATAAATATTAAACTATATATTTAATTGATTTTGTATCTTTGTTTAAATAAGTTATATTATATGACAATGTTTATTAAGATTGATAGAATTTATGTTCATTTATTTGGTATAAGATATTATTTGATTTGTGTATTAAGTGTTGGCATCTACACTATATCAAAAATCTTCATACTTCATTAATGATCTAAGTCATATAGACTAACATATCATATGATGAGAAGTTGAGAAGGAAGTTTTTACATACCATGACCACGACTTGGGTTGTAATAAACTTACCATTCATTCTCTTAGGTTCTTTTATAAATCTAAGTCTTATATATTGATTAGATGTTAGTATCTTGTAAGATATATCTAGTATGTGTCTTTGGAAAAACCTTTAGTTGATATTTGACATATATCCAAGTATGATTTATATTATTGTTGTCCATTAATATCTTAAGGAAATTAAATGTTTTAATTAAAATACGGTTTCTTATATTCTTTCTTATGTTGAAAATTTATTTCAATAACATACATATATATATAAGGAAAAACATATGGAAGAGAATAATTTATTTTTTACTTTTTGTTTATAAATAATTATATATATATATATATATATATATATATATATATATATATTATATGTTTTTTTTTATTATTTTTTTATATTTCTATAGACATCTCTAATAAGTTTATAGTTAATTTTTAGGGTGTTATAATTTATACTTTTAAAAAAAAAATTATTTACCTTTTATATCTATTTTTCTATATTTATTTTTCATTTCAATCCTAATATGATTTTTTTATTACATTTTAGTTCCTCGAAGTTATCAAACAAAAGAAAAAATCATTATGAAGTGATGCCAAAAGTGTTTAGAAAAAAAACATATCACCATTCTTATTTAATATTCTTATTTAATGGTACAGATAATCGGATTTAGAACATAATCCATTTTTTAAATAATTAAAATCATAGTTATCAAACTTGCAAGTTGACCAGTGAACGAATCTAAATTTGGGGTTAGGTCACAAGCTAATTTGTAAGTAGATTTTAACAGACTCGAAGCAGACTCGAACAAACTCGATTCAAAATCGCGAGTCCATCCGATTTAACAAGTTATTCCTCACTTTCGTCTACCTTAAATATCAAAATCGTTGTCGTGTTGCAGTCACCCTTATCTCGCACTTGCTATCATCTCCCAGCCACCGTCGTTGTAGTTTCGCGTTTTGGTAGATGGAGCAGAGTTCCTTTGGGACCCTGCATAAGTGGATTTTATTAGCTACTGAGTGCCTTAATCCAGGTTCGTTTTTATCGTTGTTGATTTTTTTAGGTGGTGCGGGTAGAAATGACACATTACCTTCACTTCCACCTAAAAAGTTAAAATACAATGAAAAATAGAACAAATATTTAATTTTGTAAAATTTATATTACAAATTTCTATCTTTTTTGAAATTTTATATAAAATAAACTCTAAAGCGTGTTTGGTTTAGACGACCGATTCACATGGACGGATAATCATCACAAAAATGCAAGAAAAGTATATAACTCGATGCATATAAAATTATTTAAAATTAAATGAAACTTTCTTTACTTATTTTCTTGGCAAAGGTGTGAAAATTTAAGACAAAAATGATATTTTAATTATATTTATTATATGATTAATTTCTATTTTTGATTTATTAATATTAATATTTATATTTATATTAAAATAAAATAAATATAACTGATTATATAATATAACATAATAAAAAGAATAATAATAATAACAATTATTAATTATTACATTAAAATAATAATAAAATTACAAAATAGTAATAAAAAATAAAAATATTAATAATAATTATAAAATAAGATAATTATAAAAATAAATACTAATAATATTAATGTTAAAAATAAAAAATAATAATAATATCATAAATAATAGTTTTTAATAATAAAAATAATTATAATAAAATTAAAATTTATAATAATAATTAAAATAATTTTTTAAATAATAATATTAACAATAATTATTTTATTTTATCTATAACATCAATTACAAATTTTTATATATTTTTTCTTCATTTCTTATTATCTTTTTCTTAATCCAAACAGATATACTTTTCACTTATTTTTATTTTAAATCCATCTCTTCAAATCTCCTAAAATCTCCTCCTAGACGAAACATAACCTAGTCAGCTGTACGAGTCAAGTTTACAAACTACTCACCAGTTACGTAAACTCTCGAATCTAGTTTACGGCATGTAAACTCTTGACTCTGAAGAATGTGATAACCTTGATTAAAATTGACTTTCCAAACCAAAACTTATTATGATTTCATTATAAAAACCAATAGCCTATCCCCGGGCATATATCAAAAGAGTGCAGAAATGAAGATATGATTCGTGTAATCTGAGGAAACTAAACAGTAGACGTGAGATCCTATTAACAAAAACGAAAATGGCCTTATTCCAATTAAGAAGATAATCTTTGTGGTGGAGTACTCTTGATAGCTCCTATTCTTTGAGGAGGCCATACAACATGGGTAGCCCTTCCCCGGATTAGGCCCAAAAGAATCTGCAAATTTATCAGGTCACACCAAAATTATAAGAAAAATCATTAGCCATAATCCACATTACAGCATAAACAAAGTCCACAACACCCAATTAGAAAGTATGTTCTGTCAATCCTAACATTTTGTAACTTCCTAACTGCTAAGAGTTTGGTAATTTGGTGATATACTAGTTTACTGTCAAGGGTTGCCTAGGTGCACCAAAAGACACAGCTACTAAGCAAATTGAAACAGTGGAATATAAATTATTAACTTGATCTGGTGGTGACTCTAGTAAATAGAATTTTTCTTGAAGACATAAAGCAATCTAATCTAATCTAATTTAATGACCCTGAATTAATCAGAAAAACTCCTAAGCTCTACTGATTTGAAATAAGTCAACACAATTCAATTTGACACATAATAAATCTTCATTCTTTTTCTAGCAAACTAAGCCCAGCTAGTCAAGCTCTACCCGGTAATTATAATGAACCATCATTTCTTCTGCTCATCTGTTAACAGAAATCTTAAGGTTTTTCTCACAATGTACAGTATGATTCAGAACTCCTCCTCAATTTTATATTCTCTCATTTCAAGCATTGACCCTTTACATGATACTTATTTTTCTTGCTTCATTTTGCATATCATAACATTATAATGCCAGAAACTCAGTGATAATAGCAACTTACTGGTCCCAATGACTTTGAATCGATGCTAGAGGCTGTGTTGTCTCCCTCAACCCAACAATGTCCTGATGGACTCTTAATTACATCATTTTTGTGATGAGTGTCATATCATTCATCAGGTAATGCAGTTATTCTTTTTATATGTGTCTCCCTGTGATTTGTTGGGGGCTACAAAAGTTTCAGAATGCCAATTAAAACTTACAAAAACAACAAAATAGATCTCAAATATAGATTCTAATAAAACATGAATTATTTTAATAGTATAGTTCAAGATCTTAAATTTGCATCATTTTGAGCAAGAGCCAACCAATGAATATAAGTTACATAACAAGAATCTATTAGTATTAAGAAGCCAGGTAGTACACAGAGTAAACCAACAACTGCCAATCATTGCAACTGTGACGCAATACTAATCCAAAGACATGATAGTTCGCCAGACCCTACAGTCACTTGGTAAATTATCTTCCAGACATCATATAAAAGAAAGGAAGATACAGTATATAAATGCAACTATAATTTTCAGCATACAATACTTGGAAAAGAATGGACAAAAATATTACCGGAAGACCACCACATCGCCATTTAAAAATTTGTAATTCCAAAGGCAAAACTTCTCAACCAAAACATAGTCATCTGCAGTGTAATTAATGGTCAAACAACAAAATCTGCAATTGTAAAAGTAATATTTTCTTATGAACTCCTTCAGCAAGAAAAATACCAAAAAACCGCTTATAGGATTTAATGTGGGAGACATAGAGCCACCTCGAACAGGAACAACAGTCACAAAACGATCAGACACAGCTACAGTGACGAAAGCAGCTGCCACAAATTTTTTAGTAAAGTTCCATAGAAACATGCTTGACCCCATGTGTTTAGGTGTATATCTATATCAAACATCCACAGTCTGCAGTCAGCTTCCACAGCACAGCAATAAAAGAGCAACTGAAAGTGAAACACACTAAAAATTACAGACTACTAGAAAATATTGTTGTACTGTTTCAAATAAAAAAAAATCAAACAAACATTAACAAGAAAATTAGCACATAAAAATCAAGAAAGACAATTCACCAAATTTTAAATCAATCCACCAAATTGACAAGTTCCCACAATACTAGAGCTTAGAGGTACATATTTTCTTGCTTCTGCACGTAGCGGGTTCCTACGATTGTTAACCCTGGGAAATGTAATCCAATCGGGACCCCTGCAGTGTTGGAAGAAAATGGAACATGTTCATCAACTAGGCATTCCGAAAATGCCAAATTGCAAGGTTCACATTGAAGAGCCAGTGAAAGTAGCAATGTTTATAATTTATAAACTTCAAAAAACACACAAGAACAGTGACTGAGGCATTTAATCAAACAACTTACAAACACGTAGACAAAAGGGCAAGTACAAAAGCACATACAAAAATTTCTTGGAAATTGCCGAAAGACCTTACATGAAGGATATGGGTATGCTTAGAAGAGAAGAGGGATATTTAATTACCAGGCAACAAAGAGAGGAATGGTGAGTGTTTGGGTAACTTTGTTTTATTAACTGAAAATGGTGCTGTGCGCTAAACAGTGAGAATGAGACCTCAGATTCAGAGAGTTTTGTTGAAATGAAGTGTGTGGGCCTGGTGATCATACACAGACGCGTTCTTCCAGCACGTCCCTCACTTCCTCCTGAACTTCATATTTTTTTGGAAATATCGAAAATACCTTTTTTGAAAATAAAAAATTTGTATTTCGAATTTAATTTTGTATCCCACATTATATAATTTAAAATATATTTTTTTATTTTAAATTATCCCTTCAGAAGTGTATTTCTTTATTTTAAATTGTTTAATCTAAAATATAAAATAAAATTTGTATTTTAAATTATACAATATTTTCATAATTTTTATATTTTGAATTGTTTAATTTAAAGTATAAAAAAAATTGTCTTCTAAATTATAAATTTTTATATTTTAGACCGTAAAATTTAAAATATAAAAAATTTAAAATGTATAAAATTTATTTAATTTTCTATCATTAAAGGATAATATCAATTTGTTGTATTTATAAACGGGCAAGTCTTGAGGGGCAGAAAGAATGTGTCACATACACATGTTAAACAGATACTGTAATACCGAATTCCAAATTGTGGTAAATTTTTCCTAAATTAGAGTTCATTATTTTGACATCTAAGCATTAATTTTGAAAACTTGTGAAAAAATCATTAATTTGATATTTTTTTTGTAAATTGTATTATTTTATGATTTTTTTTTGTAAATTGTATTATTTTATGATTTTTTTTGAAAAGTGATTAGAAGTTCATTTATCTCAATTTTTTTTATATTTTAAAAATATAAGTATATTAAAGTGTTACTGTGTTGTCATATAAAATAGTTTTAATGATGTCTATTTTCAAAATAAAATATTTTTTAATAGCATAAATAAGTGAAAAATAAATAATTTGTGTTAAATCTCTAAAATATGAATTACTTCTTTGTATATTCTCAAAAATACTTTATTAAAACAAACAAATAAAAAGGCCCTTATGAAAGCTAAACACCGTAAAATATCAATTTTAAAATACGAAAATATAATATAATTATTAATTAAAATAAAAAATGTCAATGTTTATTTTAATTAACAGTTACAATTATATTTTGCATTAAAATATTGAATCTAATTAAATAAACACACTGAGTTCTTTTATAACATGTTATTGCTACGAATTATCCATTAATTTTATATAGGATGACTTAATTAATCTTTAGATTATAATTTCACTCATTTTTTTTTTTAATTTGCATGGAGATCGATAAAAAATTTAAAATAAATTATCACTAAATTGATATTTTTTTTTTAATATTATTGTTTATTTATGGATGTTAATATGATACCTCAATCTTAAATTTCGACTAAGTGGTTCAAGTGATCAATCTCTTTCCTACCTACTTAGCCATAACTTATTAGTCCAAACTCTTTTAGTGTTAAAGTATAGGATTTCAATTATGTGATTTTTTAAGTTTTTTTTTAATTAAAATATTTGTTTTTTATTTGTTAATTTATTTTTCAAACTCAATTCTTTTTATACTAAAAAGAAAATTATATTTAAAACATAAATAAAAAGAATATTTTTGTTGTAAATCTTAATCATTTATCACCTCTTATAAGAATAATATATTATTTTTATTGTGATAAAACACTTTTTAAATCGTAAAAGTTAAATTCTTACTTTATTTTTTCCTAAATGTATGATTCTACTAGAAAAATATTTATGAAAAATTAGTTTCTGGATACATTGTTTTTTAAAGCATTCCCAAACTTCAAATTCACATAAAACTTGCAACCAACACCTAAATTTTTGTACTAATCTTTAAAATAAATATCCAAAATGAAAAATAAAGTTATAATTTCGTAATTACTATAAGGACCTTAAATTTTTTCTGAAATCAAACAAATCTCAGAAGTATATTTCATTTGAGAGTGCATTTTCTTCTTTTATTTTCATTCAAAAAATGCATCACAGGTCTAAACAATACCTACATGGAGAAAATGGGCATATAGTTCTGCATCAATTAGTTGTATTGCTAGCACCATCCATAAACCAAAGCCAAAAATGCAAAGCAAAATAAGTGTCCTGTTCATGGACAAGGAGGAACATTTGGACTAGTAGTGAACCCTTAAATTAATTTCAATGAAATGAGTATATAATATGGACTGTGATCACAAGGTAACATGTATTTACAAATGGAGAAATTCCTGCACAAACTGAGAATCATAAAAATTAGAAATTTATAGGCTTAAATGAGCTTTCTACTAATTGGCAATCACTAGTGGTGAGGATATGACATGGTGAATATAGGATCTGGCATTTAGAGGCAAACTTTCTATGTATATGAACAATCTTTTCAAATTCTCCTTGTTGATTGAAGCCAAGTCTTTAATCTCACTGCTGCTAATGTAGATCCAAAGATCATCAGAGTTTACTCTTTTGAGACTGTCTCGACAGAAAGGACAAGATTGAGATCTTGCATGCCTAAACCAACAGAGAAAACAAGAATCCTTAGAAGTGACAAATAAAGCCGTCAAATAATAACTGATATGATAACATGTTTATGGCTGATACACAGTTTGGCTTGTGGCAGAAATTTTGAAGACTTTGCTCAAGAAAAATAAAGTAGTTTGAGTTTTTAGAAAATTATGGTATTAGTTCCTTTTAAAGTTGAGTTGAAACTATGTTAGAATTATTATAAATTGAACACTTCACTTATACGTTAAAAGTTGTGTTGGAACTGTGCTAGAATTATTATAAATTGGACACTTCACCTATGTGTTAAAAATTGTGTTGGAACTGTGCTAGAATTATTATAAATTGGACACTTTACTGATACGTGTAAGATACGGGACACGCTCCGACTTACAGTGTCGGAACTTCATATTCTCCTTGAATTAAATTAAATTAAATTAAATGACAGTGACCTGATATTTCTGTTCACTTACCAGTCTTGGTAGCATTTCATACACATTGAATGATAGCAGTTGGGCAATACAACCATGCTATTCATCTCCAAGCAAATACCACATTCTTCTTCTCTCTCTATGTCAATTTCAGAAAGCTTTCCTTTGCTTGTCAAATCTTTAAGCTTATATTTAGTAGCACATAGATGTTTTTGTTTTCGGTCTTCAACATCACTGATTCCTCTGTGAAGTTGCAATAAAGAGGGAAACACCACACCTGTTATTATAATCAGGGTGTAAAAGTAATCACATTTGGATTATGAAGCACTTTTCCAAACCAGGTCGGGTAAAGATAATAATTCTTATCACATGAAGCTATTCACTTACCATAGAACTCCTTTAGACTGGCTTTTCTTTCGTAAATGGATATGGTTGTCTTCCCATCTTCATATGCCTGTGATGAACCCAATATGTATTAGAGTTTCATGGATAGGCTCTTTCAGGGTAAACACTTTTATATTATGAATCAATCAGAAGTCAATATTACTATGACTTTAAGAAAGTTTTTGTGAAAATCAACAAGTTCACATTATAGAATGATGTAAAACTTCTTTGTACTGTTAGCACATAGCCTATTTTCTCTGGTTATTATTCACTAGCATGACAACAAAACAGTAACATTGGTTATGGTTACACTTTACACTATCATATTTGATATGGAAAGTGTGCTTTAAAATGGCATGCTTAAAGGAAAAGGGTAATGTTAATAAGCTAAATGAAGAAGCAGGAAAACACCTTGTATATTAGAATTCTGAGCAATCCTAAGGCTCCAGCAAGGTGACAGTCAGTCCACTGAACCAGGAAAAGGAAGAATTGAGCAGCAGGGCTGTAAGACAATCTCATTTGGAAGCTGGCACCGCCACTTGGATACTCAGAAGCTCTGATTCAAACCACATTTAGCACAAAGAATGAGTTAAAAACCTTAGATAATGATTTTTTTTTCAATTTTTTGGTAGAGAAAAATTCAACATTGGATGGAACAATGAAGAGAATGGGCAGCTATGTTACTATGTATCATTAAAGTGGGCACATAAAAGCTTCTTTGTATCATTTTGTTGGGCTAACAGTAGAAGTCTGCACTAAAATAATTTCAAACAAAAAAATTGAAAAGATTGGATAATCTCAGAGTTAAAATGCACAAAAAATTGGAAGCTAGGATTCAATCATGTCTCATTGTCTTGTAGCACAGTAACTGCTATGCTTTTAAAGGGCACCATTCAAAAGTTGAAAATTTATTTGCTAAAATAAAGTGAAAATTTTGCAGGGTAATTTGAACTTGGTACAAGAAGCACCACCATCATCCAAAAAAAATGTAAAAAGCTGTACTTTAATTTACTTGATTGGAATCCTCTTTACAAAAAGAGAAGGTGGCAATGCCCCAAACTGAGGCATCCTTGCCACCCAATGGGAAAACACCAAAAAGAGAATTGAATTGCCAAGGCTCCTTCAAAATGAAAACTTTATCAAAAGAGAAGTTCAATAAAGAAAGCATACAAAGCCAGCCCGTGTTTTTGTTTTCTTAACCCATATTAATGGTTATAGTATAAACCCTCTTTTCCTTTCCTTCAAGTCAATTTCCCATTTTATCTTCTCCACTGCAAGAGTAATTCACTGGTCTTTTACACCAGCTTAAGCATGGGAGGAAATTCTTATAAAATAAAAGAAAAACAAAACCATGACATTGTAATATCCGAGGATGAACAGAAACAAACTATAACGAAAAAGAAAAAAAAAAAAAAAAAAAAAAAAAAAAAAAAAAAAAAAAAAAAAAACAGAGTTTACATCTAAATAGCTCCATACAAGATTGCAGCCACTATAAAGCTCAACCCACAATTTGGAATCCAAAAAGATAGCATCTTCTCCAAAAAGGAAGATATTTGGGAAAAGGGTATCATTCAAAATCACTTAAGATAAAAAAAATCACACAATCATAACTGAAATGAAAAGAAAAACCTTGTTGGGTTTAGATTGGAAAGAGAAAAAGGAAGAACTAAATTTACAGTGTGTTGGCAAAGTGGATGTCAGCTTCAAGAGCTTTGAGTGAATCCTTGAAAGACTTGCGCATCCTTCCTTCTCCCTTGGCTTCTCCTCTCTTCTTCCTCCCTTTCAGGCCAAACCCCATTCATGAACTCTCACAACAAAACAAGTAACATGATAAACCCACAAACAAATCCCGTGACCCTTCTTCCTACACTATAGTTCTATAGGAAATACCATATGAAACCCAACAAGTACCTCGTTTTACCCGTTCCTCGTACCAAACTAATCATAAAAGTGATCGGTTTGAGATGGAGAGAGAGAGGGTAAAAAGGTTTCGGGAAGTTTTGCTGGGTTTTCGCTTGAGCTACACGTAACTCGTTTGTGTTGTATTTGTACACACATGGGCATAAGTCGCTTTATCCTCGTCATGGTAGTGAGTTTGTTTAAAATATTACCCAAACAACACTTATCCCTTTTTTCTCTTTCTTCATGAGATTCATGCAAGATTCATTTTGCCACTTTCCCGTGATAAACGATTCTACCACTTTGCTTAATAAATGATCTCTATCTCAATACTATGTACAGAATTTGAAGGTACTCACAGTTTTTTTAACAATTAATATATTTTTAGACTTGTTATAACAGTTTATATGTTTCTTTTATTTCAATAAACTACCATAATTATCATTTCGACATAATTAGCAGAATGGTTGTTTGTTTTGTTGAGATTAATTATCAATAAAATTATTCATTAAAGTTTTCCTTTTATCTATCTCTTACTATCTTATTACGTATTATTTTCTATTTCTCTTGTATGGAAAACATTAAATAAGCATAAAAACAATTACTGTATTTTTTATGTGTTATGGTCAAAAAATAATTAGATTTGTGTTTTTATAGAAATACTTTATTTAATCTTGTTTTAAAAAATATTTTTATGAATGTTTACATATTAAAACGATATGTACTTACCAAAAACTAGCATCTATTTTACCTTTAACGGGATAAAGTTCTTCCACTTATCAAGATGGTGGGAATATTTGGAAAAGAGACATACGTTTAATTTAATAGCATGAAGTAATCAAAATATTTGTATACACGTGAATGTAAATCAAACCTATATATTAAGAAAAGATTCATCTTGTTAAATATGATAGCAAATTATAAAATAAATTATATATCACTTTTGGAAAGGAGTTTTTAATGATGGTTAAATACTTCTTTAAAGATAGCATCAAAAACTTTAAAGATAATTATCATTAAAATGTGAATCTTAATGATAGGTTGAATCATTGTCGTATGTATTATTAGTTAACGATGGTTAAGTGTAAAAATGTTGTCATATACTAGAATCTCTTAAAAGAAATTGAGTATGTAAAGACATATAATGATCTACATAATTTATGTAGTTGATTACGTACATACAACAATGATTTCCATCACAATCGTTTTTAATTTTTTTTAATAGTAGTTTTATTTTAAAATGTTTACCTCAATTTAATCAACTTTTACATAATAAAAGTCATTCACCACCTACCATATACACAAATAGGTTTAATATCATTTATAATCAAATAATAAAATCTCTTTAATAATAATGGACATTCATAACTCAAGAATATTATCTAATATTATAAAAAATATAAAAATCTAATGAAGCACAAACTATAAAATATTAGAGAACTTCAGAAATAACCAATTGGTGGCGATGTGGACAATGGTGGTACAACAATGCAATATAAACCCAATAGAACACTGATGGTGGCAACTCAAACATAATGTGGGGAAATATGAAAAAATGATTAAACAACTTAGTTTTATATGAAATTCGACCACTCCTGACTCCTGACTAAGATAGAATATTATTTGGATTGTAGCTAGAATATTATTTGGATTGTAGCTACTCATGGGAAGATTGAATATTGTTTAAAACAATCAATTGTAGCTAATGACTATGAATTGTTTAGATTGTAGTCATTTATGACTAAGAGTGAATATTGTTTGACCTACAACCACTTCTAGCTAAGATTGAGTATTGTTTAGAACACAAACATTTTTTTGTTAAGACTAAGTATGGTTTGGATCACAATCATTTCTAGATAAGATGATTATAAGAAAATGTGATCAGACAATCACATGATTGCTCATTAAAAGAGGTGTCAAGTCTTATGACATATACAAGATAAGGTCCACTCTTTTAGATAGTTAAAAAACACAACAATGTTCTATCAACAAGCTAGATTTTTATGTTTAAGATTTTAACTTTATCAACAAGCTAGATTTTTATGTTTAAGATTTTAACTTTATAGATGCTTGTAAGATTGTGAGTTTGTCATTTTTTTCTTCTTTGAATATATCTTTCATAGATAGTGGTATAGAAGAAATATTAGTTGCACATGTCTTTTTAATTGTTTTAAAGGTGAAAATGTTCTTCATTTTTCATGTTGAGTCTATCTTCATAAATGTTGAGAGTTGCATTAAATGTTTTTCATGTAATATTGAATGCATACTTAATTGAACATTACGATACTTAACCGAGTTTATCAGGTCAAGTTAGTTTACTTTTATATCAACTAGAGTAAAAATCAAGACTTTAGGTGGCATATGAACAAAGACGACCAAATTGTGCTTTCAAAAAAACGTGGGGTAGCTTTTTTACACTTCTTGAGAAATCTTTTAGTGTTAACATTCTTTATGATTTAAGATTTAGGGTTATGGCGATAAAAAAAAGAAACATTCATACAAATATAATAAAAGCATTTATGTGTTAAGAGTAGTACTATGTAAAATTTGAAATCATATAACTTATTGTATATATCAAGCATTAACTTATTTTATATATATATATATATATATATATATATATATATATATATATATATATTTTTTTTTTTTTTTTTTTTTCGTCCATTGCCATCAGATAAAACATTTGCATCTATTATCATTAGACGAACATTGTGTTTGTCATGATAGGATATTAACATAGATTCATTTTAATGCTTTTTTATAAATACTTAATTAAAATTACACTGTGTTTGTTGGTATTTTTTTCTAACAAAGAGAAACTAAGATGGAAAGACAAATAACTATTATTCTACAGTACCTTTATAAAATATAAAAACCCTATTATAATAGTTACTTAAAAATTATCATTGTATATAACCTAAAACATCATTCTTATTAAATATTTATTCAAAATTGTCAATGTAAAATACAAATGATGACAATTTTTAAACAATCAATGTCATAAAATTTAACTTAATTTCAAAAGTGCTATAATCTATCTTTGAATGATAACTAAAAAATAAAGATAAAAATCAATAAAAAAACATTTTATTGTAAATAAATTATATTAATTTAATGTAAGAAATGATAAATAATTCTTAGATACTTCTCAATGGATTTTTGGCGATAAAAATTGTACGATTTTAAATTTAATAAGAGAAAATGAACTATTCTAAGGAAATTGGTTTTGGATATCTTAAATAAGGTTTTGAATTTAAATCAAAATATGATCAATTATATCCTTCGATGATGACTAATCTAAATATTTTTCTTTTATAAAAGAATAAAAAATTTATTTAGAGAAAACAGTTTATACACTTTTAGTTACTATCCAATCTTTTATATTATTATTCAATTACAAATTGATATACATAATAAATTTATTAATTCTTATAATAAGTATCTAAAAAATTAATAAATACTGATATTTTTTTCGCTGAAAAGGAAAATCTAATTTTTTGCAATGATAATACATAATTAAATTTAAATACACTAGTTCTCAATTATTAAGTAACGTGATAAGATACTTCTTTATTACTTTCGTGTATCCGTAATAGTAGAAGTGAATCATAGGACATATTAGTGTTACACGAAAGATTTACCTTGGTCCCAATAAATTAACAATTTCTCGATACCCAACTTCCTCTTTATTTATTTATTTATTTCTGTTCACAACTGCTTAAGTTGCATTATTGTTAAACATAACCTTTGTTACTAAAAACGTAATTTTTTAATTTTGATCCATTTACATTTTTTATTTTAAAAAGTAACGAATTAGATCCTATAAAATGATTGGGTCCACCAAATGCTGAAAAATGTGTTGAAGAAAGTATTAAGAAAAGTGTATAACAGTGGTGTTATCCATATTTGTTGAGTCGGATTTGCTTTCACGTCGAAAGCGAACCAAAAAAATTGAGTGGCGGAGAATAATTAATTATTCACAGCAGTTGGAAAGAATTCACCATCTTTTGTTTAATCATTTTTCTTGGAATCTAATCTTAATGCAATTTTTTTTTTTGTCAAGAACAATTTTGGATTGATGGATTCCTTGCCGAAGGAAAAGATGAATTTTGGACTATACTTGCAAGTAACGTGATGCACCAATTGTTGAAGAAGCTACGTTTCTCAAACCGTGGATCTCTAAAATTATTGTTCATTGGCTACAAACATTTTCGAATTTTGATGATTCTTGTGGTCTTCAACTACCTTATCATTTTGGTATACGTATGTGTTGGTGTTTAGTAGGGTGGATACATGTTGGTTTAAATCATTTGCAAACATATTTTGATTTGGTTTCAATCCATTGATTCTACCCATAATGAGTTTTTCTTTGTTTTAATTTAAATTCAACTATAATCTAGTTATGTTTGAATTGGTTCAGTGATCATTAATTAAAAAAGTGACCATTTAAACAATTTTCATTTGTTGATTATGACATGCTAACACCCTCACTAATCAGAGATTGAGCAAAGCAAAAACAATAATGTAAAAAGGTGTAAGATAAGTTATGTGTTGCTTGCACTAAACTGCTACTAACTCAGTGTGACAGCAAAAGATGGAAACAAAAATTGACATAACATTTTTTTTTTCATATTAACAACTGAACAGTTCTTTGACACGTGTATACATGACAAACATGAATTGAAATTTTATCTAAGTTCGGTTTTTTAGGTTACACAAGAATGTTTGTCAGTGTTACACATGTACCAAAATGGTTTCAAGATATATGAGTATATAGTTTGTGATTATTATATATTAAGGAAATTATGATACACGTGTTGACATTGAATATTTAGGAAAATCAAGAAGGTCTTATTGCCAGTTGGAAAGATTGTTGTGTCAATTTTTTTAATAGTTAACTGGTGATAATATAAATTACAAGATTAACTAAAAACTGAGGGAAATCAACAAGAAAAATACTTCGAAAAATGGAAACAAAAATAACTAGAGGTTGAAACATGTCTAACCAACCACTGTTTTAATATTATAAACTTTAAGTATTTGTTTTACCATTTAACTGTTTTATAAATTTTATCATTCAAGTTATTTGATCGTTACATTTTACAATTTTCATATATTTTACCGATTCATTTAATTTTTAACAAGATGATGAAAAAGTTTTAACAAATAAATTAAAAGTGGAAACATCAAACAGTGCCATTTAAAAAAAATATATAATAAAATAATGATGTTTTGATTCTTTCTGTTTTGTAATTTCTTACACACCATCAGGGTTTAACAAATAAATAAAATTAATGTGTAAAAATTGAAAACTTTGATAATAGATATATTTAGAAAACTGAAATGGTAAAATTTATAAATTAATGATAATTAAACGGTAAAATATGCCATCAAAACAACATTCTCCTCCCTTTTAAAGTAACTGCATTTTTAGTTTTTTTTTTTTTAAATCTAAATTGACTAGTGTTATCAAAATATTATTTTCTAATTTACTCCAAATAGATTACATTACTGTTTATGCTTATAATAACTGAAAACAATGTATTTACCGAAAAAGTAAGCATATTTCAGTGAAATTATTTTTAACAAATAAAAATATTTATTGTTGCTTTTTAAAAATACCAACCATGTAATTGCTTCCACCCAAAAAAAGTAGGGAAGAGGGTAATAATAACTAATATATATTCCCTACACCCAATATGCACTTCTGCTAACATCATTCCCTTCTTTCTCTTCCACACTTTCTGCTTTCATAGTTGCAGAATTTTAATGTGTTTGCACCAATTACCATTTCCCAAAACATACAGTGAATTGGCGTTATAAATGACTAATTTTTTGTTAAGACAGATACATACTTTGCTGCTTACTTCATAGAGTAAAAGATGATAATTGAATATTCAATAATCTACATAGTTAAAATTTTGGCATGTTTGGAATGAAGTAGCCGCACCCAAGTAACTATCCCTTCATCTAAATGTATTCTATAATGGAAAATTGTTACTAAAATATTATCATTAGATGACTTGATAACTTATTGCATGCAAAATTGAACACCGTCTTATTAAAATTGCACTACAGAAGTAAGCTTTGGAAGTGCATGGGAGTATCTGTCATCCTATTCTGATGGTAGAGCTAAGCATTCAAGTGAAGCTAGCTATTTAGGAATATTTCCACATTAGGCATTTTATACTTGATCAGTAAAGAAACTGCACAAGATCAAAATTCTCTTTAATGCTTGTGAGTGCTAGTGAAGGACCACAAGCCAGAAAAGTTGTCAACTCCAAGGATTTGGCTTTAAAAGGAAGGAATTAATTAATATGAAGAGCTAAAGTTGGCATATAATAACTTCAAACATTGGAAACATGGTAGAAATTGTGGTTCTTTACCTATGAAGTACGACAACTCCACAAGTTCCCACACAAACACACATTTGGTAAAATGGTCCACAAGACAACCATGAAGCTAGACTTTTTTTAACACCCTATACCCTCCTTTTCCATATCATCTCTAAACAGGGCAAGTGGTTTGATTAAATCAGCATCAATATCTCCCTCAAATGGTCAACCAATGAACATTTTATGAAGACAGAATAACGAACTGTGTTAGACTACAGATAGCAGGATTAACCTAACTGATACATCCACAAGGGTCATGAATACCAAACATGAATGGACTTACTCCTGAAAATTTGCATACAAGAAAGATTTTAAACAAAATTGAGAACAAATGTTTTACAACAGGAGCCTCCCTATGTAGTATCAAAGCCGGTATTTGGTATTCAATGAATTAATATAAACCAATTGGCCAACATAAGTACTTTCTGATTTATCTTCATCTGAATGCTTGCAAAACTGCTTACAGAATTTACAATTTGATTTATGCCTCCACTCTCAAGAAGGACCTCATGATGATCATATCATTTAACACTATAAAACATCCTCAGCTTCATCATTTTAGAATTTAGAGGGGATTGACATTATCATCAATGAAGAGGTTTTTGGAAACTTTCAAATTTAATTGCTGAGTATCCCATTCTGCATCTTTCAACTTTTGAATGAAATCCTCAAACCTTTGTTCCAATTCCATTAGGCTGTTAGCAATTTGATCACAAATATTAACATCTTTATCCCAGTTCTCACTTAGCCAGAAAGTCTGCCATACACTTCGTAATACTGAAACACTTGTGGCTCCATCCTGCAGTGTCATTATCAAGGAGAAGGTACAGTAAACCTAACCAGCTAAAAAATTAGATACACCTAAATTTCATAAATAATCCTAAAACCCCCATCTCAAAGACACATCACCAGTTGTTAGCAAGAAACAGCGTTTCCCCAGATTTCTGTTTTGTGTTTAATTCCTCAAGTTGCTGCTTCTTTGTACTTTTTCTTCATGGCATTAATGCTTTTTTCCTTGTTACTTTACAGCCTCACTAATGTTGTCAAGTTACAGCTTGTATTTTTTTTTTTCTTTTGAAATATTTCTATCCTCTTTGGAAATTTGGAGAAGCATCAACTTGAGGCAACAAAGACAATGCAGCAGATACGTGTCCCCTCACATAATAGCCCTTATGGACTAGAAGTATGGAACAATGAACAGAACCACTTACCTTGTGAAAAAAGTCAACTTTTAATTAATGAATGATGGTGACAAGGATCAAATTGCGAAGAATTTCATCAAGATTATATAAATACTATCAATAACCAAATATCCCATAAGTGGCTTAAGTTGTTGGGTGAAAGATCATGAATAACAATAAAATTTATGTCGAGTGAGGATTGTTTTTCAGTTATTTCTCGCAGGGGAACTTAAAACATACCTTGAAAGAAACATAAAACCTCAAATCTTCTGGCTGCTGATTCACCATAAGAATATATTTCTCACTTGCATATAATTTTAGAAGTGCCCCCACCTGTTTTATTATAACAAAATTATATGATTCTGACATGGTTTTATTTGAACAAAACAGAAAATAATTATGAACCTCGTGGTTTCCTTCAAAAATTGTGAGAATAGCAGCAATAGATACTGTACCATAAAATGAGATCTCTCCACACCGTCCATTTTCTCCAAGGGCAAGCCAAAAATTATTTTTGGCTTCAAGAATTGCGACCAAACTAATATATTCTCTTCTCTATTGCAATCCGTGCATCCTGAAATAGAACCATTTGGCAAATTGAACATGTGTGAAGAGAAATAACTGATGCAGCATAGCATTGAATTTGTCAGAATGTAACCTGGAACAGTAGAATGTAATATGTATGATTTTACCAGTATTCGAGCACGCTTTAGATTTATCTGCAAAATATTTACACAAAAGATAAATAACTAAACAAATCTTAGTGGATTTTCTCCCTTACTGTTTAGAGGAAATGGAAGGGATGTAGCTATAAGATAGTCTTTATGTTTCTACCAGCTTGCATGCATACAGATTTATATGCATTAGATTCCATATTAGACTATACAGTACATGCTTACTGTGTTAAACTGGAGAACTGAAACTGATTCATAGCGTAGCCAAAGATGTAGAACTCGCATACTCAACCAAGTTAACGAAAGTACACCATATGATTTTACAAGGCCAGGTGTATCCTACAAAAAAAGAAAAAAGATTAAAATCATGGAACCTGTCAACTAACAGTGCCTTGGTGCCAAGAACTAAAGCCCTCCTGAAAATGTATGTATTTTACCAGAATCAATATGCCTAAAGCAAGGCCAACCAGTTGAGCAACCACTTCCCAAACTTCTTCCTGAGAAATTTTGATGAAAGAATTGTATGAGGAAAAACCTTTATGTTATCCAAACTGTGGTATATTGACAATTGATGAATCAATCACAACTATTTAGAGAATAACATTGTATAGACCAGTTCACTCTAGGCCGAACATCTTGACTTGGCTTTCTGGCTCAACGATGTGTCTAAGAATATATTACAAGCTTTGGCATAACCTGGCCTGGTATATGTAATAATGTGACTAAGAAATAAAACAATAAGTAATGATTTCATTTTATCTGAAGATTAGGTAGATTATATTAAGACTTAATACTTAAGGCATCTTCCTATTAGTAGTATAATATCAGCTTCATTGGGTCAATAACTGTTTTTTAGTGCTTACTTCCTTAACTAAGGCAAAATAACACTGATATATGACTGATTAAAGTTTTTGGAGTGAGACAAGAAGAAGGTGAATATAAATTAAGAAATCAAATCAGCCTCCCTCGTTGCTTTAATGAAATAAGCACCAAACGAAATTTTTCTTCATATGAGAAACATTCATGGAGAGAGAGGTCAACACTTAAAATTAAGACTTGAAAGCATGAGAATAACAAATACAAACGCAGTTTTCATAAAACTCTAGAGGCTTTATAGATGTATAATCACAACAAAACATTATTACCAGAAATTACAGATTTCTATTCTGAGTTTAAAGCAGGAGAGTATACCTTTGCTGCTACTTCTCCTAGATTTCCTGAAATTGCAAAGTGGTTCTGAATCACGCGAAAAGAGGGATCTTTAAGTCCTCTTGCTACAGCCTGTTTGAATATCACAGAAATTTACACAATCATATATAAATTGGATATTAAGCAATCCATCTGTACACTTTTAACTGTGGAATTACAACTGCTTTTAAATCACTATTTTCAGGTTTTATTTTAAAAAAAGAATTTGTCATAACTACATATTTTCAATATGGTAATCCTACTTTAGGAGGGCTGCTTGGAAGTGAACATTTTGACACTATAAGTTAGTCGCTAGGAACTTGTTTAGCGGGATGCACAAAAAGAGCCAAAACAAAATGGTAGTCAATATTCCTTTAGAATGTGATTAGGAAGACAAAGAAAGGGTATAATGAAAAGTCAAACTCTCTAAAAAGGATAAAAATGGCAGGAAAAATTTAGTAGCAAGAAAAAGGATAGCCAGAAAATGATACTAATTCAAAGTTAATCATTATCTATTAGATGTTCCCTTTTAATTTATGTAGCACAGATACACACACAGACACCTGATACAATATGAACATGGATGCTACAACATGTGTAATCTCCAAACTGTAGGACACGGGAACACGGATTTATATATTACATCGTTATGAATTATTTAAATTGACAATCAAGATTTATGAATTCAAAATCATCTATAAACAAGATTAGTCAAATATAACAATTTAAACATACTGCCACCTAATACAGAAATAATCTAATCCATCTATCTAAAATCCAAAATGTAAAAAGACGGTATAATTCATTTAAGACATTTCATCTCCTTCATTATCATCATCATTAAAAAAAGACACTTTAGCCGAGATTATTTTAAAGAAAAATTAACAACTTAAGAGAATTTCACATTATATGAAGATATGATAAGAGAATAAATAAAAACATTCCCACTAATACATATATAATCTAAATATTTGTGATTATATATGATCTATTCCTTATTTCTATAATCATAACAGAAATTTACTAGTTTGAATTTTAGAAAATCACTTTATTTGTCCTTATTAACATTGTGTTGGAGCAGTGTCAAAATTATGTCACAAACCCAAAAAATGTCTTTAAATTGGACATTTTACCAATATGATTATTGTGTATATGTCGGTGTCCAATACATATCGAACACAGGGACATACCATTTAAGAGGCATGTTCGAGCTTCATACATATCTTTGAAATATTAACTAATAATATCTCTTTTAATAGATTAAAGATGCATAATAAAGTACCTTGGTAAGATTTCCAAGAGATGCCAAAGGAAGGAAATAGCCAGGATATAGTTGGGTTGTCAGATCAAAAATGCTGCATGAGATGTCAGCAGTGTAAGACTCTCTCTCTAGAGCCAAACTTTATTTGCATGTTTCCACAGGAAAACAAGGCATACTACACAGACCTTCCAGCACTGCCAATGAAGTCCGCATACATTCTCCATTGCTTGGGATCATCATCAAAAAGATTTCCAAACCTCCCGCCTGAAAGAAAAAGCAACATTTATCTAAAAATATAAATTCATCTTCAGCTTACTTTGTGAATGCCATACCAATGAACAAGCGTCCTATGGCTCCAATGCCATCCTTTGAGACCCATCTAAAGTTATAGAGCAAAAGCACGCAATTAACAACATACAAACTAAATTGACAAATAATGGCAGCATGAAAGTATTTTCATACTACTACATGCATATACATGTTGTGATTGTATACAAAAGCACAGGCTCTAAAATTTATGAGTCACCTGATGGCAGCAGCAGAAGCAGCTGCCGTGCTTCCAGAGAAAGTGCCAACACCAACAGCCTGTTGTTAAGTAGAAATTTTGACACGACAGATAGAAAACACAGTCATCATTCCTTGCATTGTGTGGTACATAAGTAATTGTAAGGAAAAGAAGACATTGTTATGAAGAACATACAAGTGCACCATGTTAGATCTAGACGGTCTAGTAATCAGAGTCTAGTCCCACTATGACATTCCTTACGTAAATGTTTTCATGTTAATAAACATACATAACTTTTGAGGCATAGAAATATCAAGTTTTAAATGACAAAGAAAAAATGCTTAAAAAAATGTGCAAGACTTAGATCACACCAACATCAACTTTTGCTAAAAGCCCATCAAACATCTACCAACTATAAGTGAGCTCATAAGGCTAAACGAGTCTATATGATATGAAGAAATATCAAGTTTTACATGGCAAATCAAAAAAGCTTAAAGAAATGAGCTAGACTTAGATCATACCTATGTCAACTTTTGCTCAAAGACCATCTAACATCTACCAGCTATGAACAAGCTCATAAGACTAGACGGTCTTGTGAATTAGAAGCTCAAAACACATGATTGACTGTCTACTAGATGACTTAGGTACGAAGTGATTCTCGAGACAGATTCTAATAGAAGGAACATGTTATATGCGAACAATTGCAACATACAACCTACACACAATAACATAAAAACAAAAATTTTAAGGATGGCCATTTCTGCTAAGCATCTAACTTTATGGAAAACAACAAAAAATGGTCTGATGCAAGCTTACCTACAATGCTCAGAAACACACAGAGGTAACACTCAAGCTTAGAACAGTAACATTCAAGATGCATATAAAATGACTACTTCAACTGCATGTATAGACTACAAATCCAATTCATATTACATTTCATGCAAAAGGCTGCACATAAAACATCTCTATATTACACTGTCTAGTTAGACATCTAGTTCAAGTGTGAGCACTTATTTGTTAATCCTTAACTTGGTGAAGTTTATCTCCATTAAGTGCTCATATTTATACATCCTCTCTATTGAGAATTGTTCTCTTTTCATTCAAACTCTATAGTTTGTAAGCCAAGAGTAATATAGTATAGAATACTCGAGAAAGTCGGGAGGAATAGCTTCAATCAAAGAAAATCTGTATTATTTAGGGAAGGGTTTGTTAGGGAAGGCATTGTATACTCATGTAAGTTAGGAGTGACAGTAAACAATACTTCTTTGTCATAAGTAGATTATAAGTAAACAATACTTCTTTGTAATAAGTAGATTATAGTAGAATCTTTTAAGAGTTTTTTGAAAGAGGATTGGACATAGCCCAGTTAGAGTGAACTAGTGTAAAACAATTGTTTTGTTTCTTCTATTGCATGTGTAAATTGCTTGCTTTGCTTATCTTACATACATAAGTTCTGTGAAAACATATTTACAAGAGGCTTTTATCAAACCTCTAGATTTGCGGAAATCATTTTAACTCCATTCAATGTCCCTTCTAAATTTAACATGTTATTTAAGACAAAACTTTGCTGCCCAATCACATAGAAACAGGAAGTAAAACCCTTATTAGAAAATTTAAATGACCAGAAACAACTTTCAAAGGACATACATTAAGCCTCACTAACATGCAGAACAGGGCTTCATGAAGTGTACTAATTATCAGTTTCAACAGTAAGCATGCCAAATACACAAAAAAATCCTTGAGAAAAAAATCAGTAGTTTGAGCAAGATTAACATGCCTTTAGGAGACTCGAAGTTACAAGGGTGTGACAGATCCATCCAGTCACATTGGTAGGGAACTGTAGTAACATGTAATGCAAGTAATCGTCTGAAACTGATCCTGCATCATGACAGACAAAGTTAAGTAAACAAATGATTTGCATCCAACTTTGCATAATCACTACTGAAGCTAAAACTCCAGAAGTTTCCCTATGAAACATCCAATGAAGTGTTTAAATGTTAACCACCAGGAAAGCCTGATGGTAGGATAAAATCTTTGATTGTGTCTGGAAGCCACGATAGTCTTTCATCAGGAGAATGTGAATTCCGAAACCTGTTTGGCGTAGTAGACCTTTCCTCCTCAACAAGAAAGGTTTGCAACTGCGAATCATCACCTAATACATATCTGCTTACAAAAGGGGCGAAAGTCATAGTTGAAGCCTGATTTATAGAAACAACCAATGTAAAATTTATGTAATTGAGCAAAAACCTTTTCGCGGTACCATTGCTATATCTCTCCACCAAAATCACCCTCGATGAATCCTGACCTCTGAAACAAAGAAAATAAAATAATACTTTGTTGGAACAGTGGAGCAAGCAAACCCCGATTCAAAAAAGTTTGGTTTGATTAAGCAAGTTAAACCTCAAAAAAGTTCTCCAAAATCATTTTTTTTTTCTTCTGTCACACGCAAATAACTTATCCAAATTTTGTTCACTGAAATTGGAGACTGTAATCAAATACTTCATCAATTTACAAAATTTCTCTTTCCCCAAGGTAATTCCACTATTTTTCTCTCTATAACAGGTAAGTTCTCCACATTCCCTCATCTTCCATAAACTACTGTACTTTTTAGGTTAAGAAAAAATTCAATATTGTCTGCAACAAAATGTACCCTTTGAATTTTTCTTAGCAGAACAAAACAACAAAAGAAAGAAGTATCAGACCCCCCATTATCAGCATTATCTTCGAAAGTGGAGCGCTCAGAAGAGCATAGAACACGAAAACAACCAGTTCTAAGTCTCTTTATCTTCATCTTCTCCACCTTCATTGAAGGAGTGAATGCATTTGAAGAGAATGAAAATTGCAAGGTGTGAGACATTGTAAGAACAACAAAATTCGAAGCTTCCTATGTTTTAATTGTGAAACAGTAAAACAAATTGAAGAGTTTGGGTAATGCTTCGTCTTGTATGTGTCTGGTTGAAGCTAACATGATGAACACTATCTCCAAAACTGGAAGAGAAGAACGAGCCACGAGTCGGGTCGGGTCAAACCTTATTTGCTGATATGGCCGGATTAAGTTTTGGGCTTAATGGATACGCCTATTGTTTTGGACAAAAACTTACTGCACCCCATTATTTTTAACCTGCAGCTCATCAATTTTGGAAAATACCAAAACTATCCTTCTTGTTCATTTTAAATTTATAAAAGACTATTTTTCAGAAATATCGTCGAAAATATTTTCAAGAAGGTAAATTTATGTTTTGGAAAATATTTTACACAAATAGATTTCAGAAAATATTTTTCAAAAGGTAAAATTTATGTTCTGAAAAATATTCTTTTAAAAAAATATTCTAAAATATATTTTTTTCAAAATAAAAAATCTATATTTTAAAAATATTTTCCAAAACTTATTTTTTGAATATTTTGGAAAAATAATTTTCAAAATATAAATTAAATTCTTGAAAATATTTTCCAGAATATTTAAAAAAGATATTTTCTAGAAAACAATCATTCAATTACGAATATAGAGGGTAGTTTAATAATTTTGTATGGAGTGCAAGTAAAAAATGGCAATTGCTTCCAGCACCTCCACAATTGTTTTCTACATCCCATCAGTTTTTTGTAATTTTACCATTGCCCTTGCTAGAATATACAAAGAGGAATCTAGATTTTTGGTGATTTTGTGAAAATAGAGAGGAGTGTTGGTGGGTGAAGGTGGAGGAACTACCAATGGTGAAGGTATTGAAGGGTAACGATGATGAAGGGTGAAAGTGGAGCAACGAGGCGACATGAAAGAGTAGGGCGATCGCGGAAGAGTCGTGGAGAAGCAACGGAGAGGCTTCGAGGACAAATTCTTCCTCCACTCCCATACCTTCTTCCTGCACCTCCATATAATTTTTTTATTCCATAGTTGCCCTTCATGAAATTACATAAATACCCCTATCTTAATAAAACCCATCCCCTTTCCAACTGGATGACCAAGCCATCCGGTTTACATTTTTTGAAAATGAGAACCGGATGCACCCCCCATCCGGTTCACAATTTCAAAAAACTGTAAACCGGATGGCCTGGTCATCTGGTTGTCTATTTTGACAACCGGATGACCAGGCCATTCGGTTTACAGTTTTTTGAAATTGTGAACTAGATGGGAGGTGCATCCGGTTCTCATTTTAAAAAAAAAAATACAAACCGGACGACCTCATCCTGTTCTCAACCCAGCAGATCGAAAAATCTTCCATTCGTTATTCAAAATCTTTTAATTAATCCTTCATAGAAGCATTAGGTAACCAATTTGTGATGTTTATTAGCAATTAGTAGGTGATATTGATGATTAGAGTAGTTGATTTGGAATTTGGGGGGCTGTCGACGGCAAATTTGAGGATTTTCCGATCTGTTGGGTTGAGAACCGGATGAGATCATCCAGTTTGTATTTTTTTTTAAAAATGAGAACCGGATGAACCCCCATCCGATTCACAATTTCAAAAAATAATGAAGATATTTATGTAATTTCATGAAGGGCAGTTGTGGAATAAAAAAATTATATAGGGGTGCAGGAAGAGGGTATGGAGGTGCAGGAAGAATTTGTCGGCTTCGAGTAATGGCGGGGTGGTATTTTTTTAACTGCAGAAAATGTTTTTTTGTAAGATTTTTAGAAAATGTTTTTTTGTAGTTTTGTTTTTTTTTTTCAAAAACGTGATTTGTTACGAAAACCTAATCTACAATACGTTTATAGAAAACATTTTTTGTAAGTCTATTATAAAAAATGTTTTCCATAAACTATTTCGAAATGCCTTATGAACAATTTTTTTAGAAATGTCTTATGAACAATTTTTTTATTATACACAACGTAAGTATAAATTTTTGTATAACTCATGATGCATTTAAAAAAAATAGTATTACAGATTATATAATTTATAATGTATTTAAATTTTTTTTATTACGGTATTTAAATATATTGAGAATTGTATAACCTTTAATTATAACTTTTGGAGGGCTCCTCTTGTACTTTCATGTCTTTTTAATTTTTCCACACTATCCTTTGATTACACTATTTGTTTTACTCTTCTATAATACACCTCCATATAACCCTCTCCTTTCACCTCCATTTCCACAATCGAAGTTGAAGCTCATCTTAATAGATCTTGTTACCATCATTTGTTGTCATTATCGAGTACTATTATTAATGGAAGGCAAAGGGGGAACGGCGTTGTGCGCTATAAGTGAAAGAGCTTTTTTCACAAATAAAAATATTTTTGAAATTATCTATTTCAAAAGCTGTTACCGAATTCGAAAATAGCTATCGAAATAGGCCATTCCAAAAATATTATGGAAATGTATTTTTTTCTCCTAAAATGGTTTATTCTAGAAGCTGTTTTCATATCTCTGAAAATCAAATTATACTTCCGAAACATAAAATTTAGCTTTCAGAATGAAGTCTTTCATAAGTTAAATTTTACTTTCAAAATAAGTTATTTCGAAAATAAAACATATACAGTAACCTTCACATGAACAAAGAAGAAGTATTTTTAAAATAGGTAATTTGAGAAAATTAAAAAGGTATGGAGTATCAGGAAGAACCTATGGAAGTGCAAGAAGAAGTTCTCTAATATTTATTTTCGGTTTTCGACATTAAATTAATAGAGAAATCATATTTTTAAAATATTTAATCAGTATTTCGATCTATATGGTTTTTTTGTTACGTCATATCTGCTTCAAATTGAAGTTTGAATGTGAAGTAGTTTTTTTTACATGAAATATGAAGTATGTTGTGTATGTGATATCAATTTTTGTACTTAATAGTTAAGTTTAAATATGTTTTTGTAACTTGTCAATATGATTTATTTAGTTTTAATCTAATAACAATTTTAAGTTCTGAATAATTTTTAATTTTTTACCTTTTAATTGTTAATTATATTTTTTGTGGTTATTAATTATAGCAAACTTAACACTAAAAATAAATATGTTAGTTAACATTATTAAAACCACGTAAAAACACATAAGCTTATATTTAACTCAAAATATAATAAATTACAAAACTTCCAAGGGCAACAAATATTAATATATTTGATTTTTAGTACAATGAAGAAAAATAATTTTAATACAAAAATTTTAATTTCGATAATTTTGTTAACAGTTGACATATTAAGTCTTTATTAAATGCTACTACGTTTATTAAAGGAAAATTTAATGTTGATGTGCAAGTATCTCAACTTTACTATTATAATATACATACGTGGTCATTATTAAAGTCCAAACACATGTTCATACTCCAATCATTTAATAGAGTTCAAATAAAACTAACAAAATTAAAGTTTTTATACTAATTTTTTTTATTTACTGAAATTATTCTTATCTTAGTAAATCAACTATTTATCAAACTCCTAAGACAAAAGAACCGCAAGCTCAATCACTTCCTCCATCTACCACAAAATATACTCTAATATCAAATATGATAATTACAACTCATACACCAACATAAAAAGATAAGGTAATAAAAATAAACATAATATCCTATATTTTATCATCAACAATTCATAATTATATACGGATGCAATGAATTCATATTTAGTTATATATCGTCACGAAAGCCTCCGGAAGATTCTAATTCATGATAAACAAAATCCCACCTAAGACTAGCATTGAATATTCTGAAATTAAACAAAGTTCTAGATCTCATAACAACTACTACCAAACTAACTGTATATCTACTACCAACTCATTTGTAAATCTCTTTAAGTTTCTCACTACTTAAAGTATTGTCTACGTGTGATGGAAACCTGGTAGTAAATCTAAGAGAAGATTACTTCCAAATTAAGTAACTTTAAAAGAATAAGAAAACAAACAAAATGCATACTCAAACTCAAGTGATTACAAGAATGGGGGAGGCTTTTGTTTATAGGTTTAGGAGCTCCTAACATAATTAGTCTAGGAAATGTAGGACTAAAATGTTCAAAGTACAACTACATTTATAATTTTCGTACATACACATGTCTCAAGTCTCATATTCCTTAAATATTGCATTTTTCAAATGTTTATAAGCTCTGAAGCTTCCTTAATATGTGCATAGTCATGTAGGCTTGTGGTAAGTTGTGTTTTGACCTCCTCAATTAATATTTTAACTTTCCTAATGAGGAGGGTTGCACCTTAGGATTCAAACCCTTAATTAAGTCCAAAATTTAGCCCACCTAAGCTTCTTTTTTTATACAAAGGAAAAGTTACTCATATCCAAAGGAAAAAACTACTCCTATAAAAAACATTCTATCCTCCATAAGAGAAGAGTCTTTTCAACCCCCTCTTCCTCCTCCATTCTTCTAACCATGGCCCTTGTGAGTGGCTTTATGTGTGATCCTCCATCATTGTGACTATATAATCACTGAAACAAGAATACCTTTGTAATATGAGTGTCATGTTTATCACCTCCACCCACGGTTTGCTAGTACATTAGGTATCCCTACATCACCCATCAAGGGTCACATAAACTTCTTGTCTAGAACCACCAATCCATGGTCAAACCTTACCAACACGTATACATGTACATAAGTGATCCTATTAGGACCCATCACCCACAAAGGGGCACTCAAAAAGTTACATGTCACACATATATCATGGCATACATCTCATCGTTAATCATATATCTTTTAAAGTATATATTATCATTCCTTTTATACATCACATCATCACAACATGCATAAAAATATACAACATACATAACATTGCCATTCCAACATGCCATCAGTTCATTAAGTGTCTCTCACTTGAGTGGTCACTTTAACATAAATAAGACATCATTCATTTTACTTGAACAACACACTTGCCACTTAAGCAAAGTGTGATATGATATCAACACTTTCTTAAGGTCTTATTAACTCCAGCAACCACCTTGTCACTTAAGTGTTACATTCACTGTTAAGCAACCACTCCGTCATTGAAAATAATCCAACATGTTCTAGCAAACTCCTCCACTGCTTGAGCTATATACCATGTTACTTGAGCATCAAACCCATCACTTGAGCTATGTAAGACAATTAATTAATACAATTAATGCATACCACTTGGGCCTCACTTGAGTAACAATATGTTGCACAAAAAATACATAACCTCAAAACACCTATAACAAATACCCAAAACAACTTTAACCCAATTTTTTCAAAAGTTTCTAACTTTCACATAGATTCTTTTTGTTCACATATTCAAATTCCTATTGTCATTTTTTAGAAAATATATACATTTAAAATAATCGTTCTATTTCGTACTATTGCAACCGGGATAGCGACGAAAAAAAATTATAGAAAATATGTTATTTAAATATTGGAGTCGCCATCATAGTTTATTATTGAAAAACTATAGAAAAACAAAAAATAAAAATAATCTACGAAAGTTAAGATTCAAAATTCGATTACGTGTGGGGAAGGTATTAGCACTCCCGCAACGCTCGTCTTAAGATGATACCTCTGATCAAATAAGAAAAATGAGTGTGGCTTTACAAAATATTATTTTTCTCAAAAACAATAACAATACAAATAAAAAAAATAAAAAAAATAAAATTAAACAAAAATATAAATGAAATAAATAAAAATAAACAAAAATGATAATAAAATAAATACAAATACAAATAAAGAATAAAAAATAAACAAAGATGAAAGTAAAATAAAAATAATGGGTAAAAATAAACAAAGAAAATATATTTTTTCTTTTTTGGGAGCCCGACAAGGATTTATCTTGCTCCTATGTATTTTCATAAAGGAATCAAGGATTATGTAGTTCTAATTTGAAAATTTATATTTTTTATTTTGGGGCCGACAAGATTTACCTTGCTCCTACGTATTTCCATTTCCATTCCAATGGGAAATTAGAGATCACGTTGTTCTAATTTGAAAGTTTATATTTTTTATTATTTTGGGAGGCCGACAAGGATTTACCTTGCTCTTATGTATTTTCATAAAGGAAAATCAGGGATGACATAGTTCTAGTTTGAAATTTTATATAATTTTTTGGAAGGCGACAAGGATTTACCATAAAGGAAAAATCAGGGATGTAATACTAATTTGAAAAATTATTTGATAGAATATTTGATAATTTTAGTTTTTTCTGAAAGTTTTATATTATTTGCTATATGTTGGGGCCCGACAAGGATTCCTGGAGGGTTTAAGGTTCCTATTGAGATTTTTTTTATGTGGGAGTATTTTGATAGGGTTTAAGGTTCTCGTTTGGCTTTTTTTTTATTATTTGGGAGAATTCTGATAGGGTTTAGGATTCTGTTTGACTTGTTTTTTTTATTTGGGAGGATTTTGAGAGGATTTAGGGTTCCTGAAGAGTGCTCTGATGGGTTCTAGATAACATTTGACATTGTTGGGGAATTTATTAGAAGAGTCCTAATGATGCTCTAATGGATTCTAGATAACATTTGACTGTTGTTGGAGAATTTATTAGAGGAGTTTCTTCATCGTGCTAGGGGCAACAATCAACAACCTGCATTCATTATGCAAGCAACAACAATCAAATTTTATGATTGTACTAGTGGGAGCAACCATCAAATAGGTATAATTTATATGCAATCATTGAAATTTATTATAAAAATATTTACAAGCTAATTTCTCATCATTGATATTGATACAACACAACACAAATACAGGCAAAGAACACATACACATAGCAAAGGCAGATAAAACATAGAACATAACCCATACAAAGTAAAAAAAAAAAAAAAAAAAAACACATACCAATTGAAGATAACAAATTTAGTTTGTCCTTTGTATAGAGAATTATGGTGTATTATCCACTTGAATTTTCGTGTGCACCAAATCAGCTAAAATCTCTCCGTAATCTCTCTCGAAAACGTAGTCCTAGTAGATAGGAAAAAAAAACGTGTAATTTTGCCTCCTTTGTATATGAAAAAACGTGAATGTAATTATATTCTATGCTTTATAAAATTTACAATCTTTCAAATTATTCTGTTAATGATTTCCAGTTAATGTGCTTAATTAAACTGAAAAATATTGAGAAGAATTATTTGTAATTAAGTAAAATAATTCTCAATTATTAACAGATTCCATTAACTCACCTATTTAAATTTAAATAACATTATGGTACCAACTATTTTATTTTATTTTTCTAAATGAAACTCCTATTGAGCCTCAGTCAAATCATTTTTTTTTCTATAACTATTTAAAATGGACCAAAATTTTCTTTCTTTTGTTGCTTGTTTTTTATTTATTAAAAAAATTCATAAAAATAAAATCAGTCAAAATAAACCCACACCACTACACTTCACGTGCTCATTAGGGCTTTAATCTGGAAGAGATTTGGTGGTTATAATTGTTTTTAAAATAAGAAAAAATGCAAAGAGAGAAAAAAATATAAAGAAATGATTTAAAATCAACTAAAATATTAATACGTTACTTGTATTTATAGAATGCATTTCGAAGTCACTTTAAAATTTAATATTAAAATATTTTGAGTCTTACATTCATAATTCTTGTAAGGTAATTTTATTATAAAAATATTAATAACAAAGTAAAAAAGTCAAGTTTTAAACATTTTAGTTTTCTAAAATTTTAAATTTATTCACCCAAAATAATATTAACCTCTTTCTACTTCTGCATACCAAACTACTAATTAAGTCCTCTGACTTATTTACATCATGGATAGAAATTATATATATATAATTACTGCATTTGATAATTTCACATTTATTTCTTGTTTGAAACAACTTATAAACGATTTATTTTTATTTGGGTTTATATTATAAGCAGTTGTGAGAATGTCTATAAAACTTATAAACATGTCTTATAACCGCTGTATAAATAATTTTTAATTCATTTTCATATGCCTTTTAGATAACTTAAAAGGGGAGTTTGTGAAACTTGCGGAAAAAAATCGCTAAAAATTTTTAGTGGCTAAATATACAAAACGTTTATATTTTTTTCTTTCTCCAAATTAACTCTATTTTTCATTTTCATCATCCAAATTAATGTAAATTTTTATTTCATATAAAAAAATACAATTATTTTTTTCTAGAAATTGTTTTGTTCCTTCTTTTTTCAATAAAACCTATCATTTACATTTTTATAAATAGGTATACCTTATCAGTAATGATTGAATTTTTATATGATTTACTACTATTTGAATATCTTTATTTGTAGCGTGTGAACGGTGAAATGTTTAACTTTATGTAATGGTTGACTTCAAGTTATGTTTAATAAATTTTTAAATGGCAATTATAGCCTTAATTAATAAATTTCAGCTAAATGTGGATATAAATGGTATGTAAGTTGGAAGTTATAAATCATGGCTTTCTTTTTCACTGACTTGGGTCACCTCATTTATCACCCCAAAATGAGTCCTTTACTTTGGGGAAACAATAACCTATTAAAAGTTTAAAAAGTCAAACTTTTTTAATAAAAGTGGTCAAGTTTGGACAAACACCATTAAATAAATAGTACTATGTCATCTTGAAGTTGCATATGTGATATGTAATTTCTACAAATTTAGTGGAATATATGATTATTATTTTTTTATGTACTTCTTACTTCAAATCAATTTTCCTAGTTTTTCTCAAATTTAAGTTTAAATTTTCTATACTTGGAGAGTACATGATATTGTCTCTCTTACTAATCTGGTAGGTCATAAAATCATCTATAAAGAAAACATGACATATTTTTAAAACTTTAAAACTAATTTTATTGATTTAAAATATAAAATTTGAATTAAATTAAACTCAAAATAAATAAATAAAAACATCAAACCTACATTATTTTTCTATTTTAAATTTTGCCCCTACTTAATGTTAGATTTAGTTAAACCAATTTGAATGATTCTATTATACTGATAATGAATATTTGTGAGTCAAATGCGTTTCGTTAAACTAATTTGCAACAACAAGAAAGCCTAAATATCACTCTCTTTTGTCTACCATTACCAAACATAAAACATAAATATATTATTTTTCAAATAAACGCTCAATTCGATTCATGAAAGTTTTCAATAACCCAATTTAATAAAAAATATTTAAAAGTCCGTATAGATTTAAACTATAAATATTTTAACTTTGACTTTTAACCTAGTAATTTCATCTATAAAATTTTTAATAATAAAAAATTTCATAATCAAAAAATTAAAAAATAATTTTTTGTAATAAAAATATTTTTCAAATCTAGAATTTATTAGATAAGTGCAGTAAAGTTAGGCTTTTGGAAGTTAAACAAGATCCACCATACAGTTCCTGAGCCAGCCTGTAATCAGTTTGGTCACGGTACAGAAACCATAAAATTTGGTCAATTTTATAACTTTTTTTTGTTTTCACAATAAAAGACATGGAAAGGTTTTAAAAATTATTTTATAATTTTGAAATATATAATTGAAATAAGGACTTACGATTTTTTATATATATGATATGTATTAAGAAAATAAAATTTTATAACAACACGTATTATATAAAAATGAAATATGCTCATTAGTTATTTATTTTTCCGGGGTCATAAACTCGTATTATATATCTAGAACAAATATGAATTCTTTTTTAGGCCCCCCAACCTATTTAAGGCTCATCTTTTTTTATTTATTTTCCGTCAATTTACATTATTTAGATTTTAATACTTGTTATTTTATACACATACAAATATTTGTGTATATTTTAAAATTGAAACTATGCAGAACTCACTGTAACAACATGAATTTGAAGTTACATTAGGACCTCAAATTTGCCCCTTTGAATATCAGATTATTTTTAAAAGAAAATGTACATTATAATAAAATAAAAATATTCACATGTGGTGTTTTAATAGATATTCAAAATATTTTATCAGAAACTCGTACTAAATATTAAAAAAAAGGTCAATCAATGGAAAAAGACATAAAAGAGTCCAATGGAAGCGATGAAACCGACCCGAACCACGACAAAAAAACAGACCTTATTTTCTGGCAGCATTTAACAATGTTTGATTAGAAAGCCACAAGTAAACGCAAAAAGTGAAGATAGACAGGAGAAAGAAAAAAAATAAAATATATTATTTAATTTAATTTAAAAGAAAAAAATTAAGTAATTTAAATGAAAATAGGTAGATAGTCATTTTTATTTTTAATGTGTAAATATATGATAAGTTGGTATTTGAATTTTTTTATTTAATCTCTAAATATATATAAATGTAATAATCATATACTTTTGCCAAGTTTGGAAAAATTATTTCATATAAAACTGTTAAATTTTAATATTTAAATTAACATTAAGTTGTGTTTTTAAAAATGAATAACATTCAGAATTATCTATCTTTTCATTTTTTTTTTCTTTTATGTCACAAAAACGGAATTAATAATCTCAAATATTTCGCCCTGTTGATATATGTAATTTCTTATTGTTGTTTTTTATTCATCTGTTGTTTTAGACGTGACATTGTATAAATTAATAATAAATTTCAAGTATATCTATCCGTATATGTACAGATATATGTTTTTTTTTTCTATTTGATGTATATTTTTTTTAAATTTTTAAAATGGATATTTTTTTTAATTATTGTTATGGATAAATGGTCTTAAAGAGACAAATTTTCATTAAAAAAATCATGTTATTATAATATAATTTTATTTAATTTAGAATAAAATAATGTTATTATTTAAAATAAGATCGTATTATCATGATTTTAATATTATTAATTGAAATTCTGCCATCATTTCAGTCGTTCTCGTTTTACTTATTTTGAAATCACGATAATATGACACAATTTTAATTTAATTTTAATTTTATTAAAATAATAAAAAAAAATTTAAGTTTATTTTTAAAATCATATCATACTAACACAATTTTATTATCTTTTTATAAAAAGATCGATTTATTTATAAAAAAATTTTTTCAGAATGAAAAAAAAAACATATATTAATTATTGTTATTATTACTATTATTAAGCTTAAATGAATTCCAATTAATAACTTTTGCTAAAAATGTAAATTTTGAAATGAATTTGAAAGGGTGGTAAATTATTTAAAATAGCAATTTTATAATAATCCAAACCAACAGCCCGAGAGATATCCCCTCCCCATAAATGATCTTGTCGCGAGGGACCGTTTCATCATACTCACAACTTTTCTTTACACCTTTATCTTCTTTCTCCACAAAAACAAATTTTAGAGAGAGGAACATGGCACATTCAGAAATGGCAAATGAGAACGGTTCGTTGAACTCAAAGCCCACAAGGGACACCAAGGGAAAGACCATCACTTGCAAAGGTTCGTACCAACCCACACACTATATCTCACACTAACTACTTGATGCATCAAAATCAGCAACAAAGCACAAACCCCTTTATCTCTCTTCATCTCATATTCGATTTTCATGCATATGGGTGTGTTATTATTTACCAGCCGCCGTGGCTTATGGTCCCGGAGAACCCTTCGTGGTGGAAGAAATTCTCGTTGATCCTCCTCAGAAATCCGAGGTTCGAATCAAAATCCTCTACACTTCCATTTGCCACACCGATCTTAGCGCATGGCGAGGGGAGGTATGAACAAATTAATCAACACATTTACTTCTCTATATTAATTAGTATGCATATGATCTCTTTTGATTCCTTAAAACCATATAATATGTTTGTCTTGTTTTTTGTTTTGCCTCTTCGGTTGTTGTTGTTGTTGTTATCTACCAAAGAACGAGTCTCAGCGTGCTTACCCTCGTATATTGGGCCATGAAGCATCGGGGTAAGACAAGACATAAACTAATGTATTAATTCTCTTTAATTAATATATTATTGGTTGATTATTGTAGAATATTTAAATTAATGCCAACCCAGATGCTTTTCTAGACAAAATAATGAATATTATTTAAAGAATGGATTTAAAAATTGAATTTTGATTTGTGGTAGGATTGTGGAGAGTGTGGGGGAAGGGGTGAGTGAGGTGGAGGAAGGGGACATAGTGGTGCCAATCTTCAATGGGGAGTGTGGAGAGTGTTGCTATTGCAAGAGTGAGAAGAGCAACATCTGTGAGAAGTATGGGGTGAACGGGATGAAGAAGGTGATGGTGGGAGATGGTAGAAGCAGATTCTCAACACTTGATGGAAAACCCATCTTCCATTTCTTGAACACTTCCACATTCTCCGAGTACACCGTCGTCGATTCCGCCTGCGTCGTCAAGTTTCCTCCCTCCGATCACTCTCTCACCACCAAAAACCTCACCTTGCTCAGCTGTGGCGTCTCCACAGGTCAGTCAAACCCACATACTTTTTACCTGTCAACTAACCACTTTACAATAATAGTTTAAATCTTTATTCAATAATGAATAATGATTATAGAAAAATACATAATTATAATTTTTTGCTAAAATATATTATTTTACCTTCTTCTTCGTTAACGTTTCATGTAAAATTAAACTGACATTACCACCATTTTAGTTGGTAGAAGTCGTAAAGAGATAACTAAAATCGTGCTAATGATATAACTTTCCAAATTAATTTTGATGTTTGTATTAAAATAGTATCATTCAATTAAAGTAAATTAATATTACATTAAAATCGTATTATTTTAACACAATTTCACAATTTAGATATGACTTATTGACTATCTATAATGAAAACAATTTTTTTTTTTGTCTATTTTAAAAATTTTGTGACCAAATTACATAGAAAGTGAAAAAAAAAATGCCTTTTATTTATAGTCTTTGCCTTAAAATTTGGAAAGGGTATTCTTTAAAATCAAGTACATAAAAAGTAAAAAAAAAAAAAAAAAAAAACAAAA